>ERZ778025.172-NODE-172-length-197348-cov-14.487250_pt1 | contig 197348 bp, 163 predicted proteins | sample MGYA00375755_ERZ778025 | MGnify/ENA primary metagenome ERZ778025 (study PRJEB29350, sample SAMN05389825) | bioreactor metagenome | isolation source: Thiocyanate bioreactor | place: South Africa: University of Cape Town | collected 2014-03-17 ...
CGAGGGCGAGGGCGAGGGCGAGGGCGAGGGCGAGGGCGAGGGCGAGGGCGAGGGCGGGGACGGCGCCGCATCGACCGCGGGCTTCCCGAGGCGCCTTCGCCCGAAGCGACCGTAGCGCTGACACGCCAGCGGCGTCTTCCGGCACGTCGGTCGACTACACGGCGACAGTGAGCGGCTTTGACCGTTTGATTGGGCAACAATGATTGTCGTCAGCCCGTAGGGCCGGTAGGCACTCTCCTCGTCGAGCACGCTCCGATGATTGTCAGCTTCCTGCATGCCACGTTCATCCTCGCGACGAGAACGGGGCGCTTGCTCCTGGACGGAATGCATCGCGGTCCGAGGTCGACGGCAAAAAAGCGGCGGGGGGCTGCCGTACTGGCAATCGACGGAACGCTGAGTCGCCTCGCGCTTCGGTGGAAGTTCCACGCAACTGGCCCGACGCGTGGCCGAGCGCCTTGGCCGGCGAGTGTTCTCCGTTCAAGCGCGCGCGAACCGCTCGCGTCCGCGCGAACAACGGTCATCGGGTCGAACCCGAAACGCTCAGGCCTGCCCGCGATACGCGGCGCGGCGCTCGGCCTTGCGCAGCGGGCCGGCGACCGGCCGATGGCGCTCGCGGCTGTAGACGAACGAAGGGACGCCGCTCGTTTCGGCGCGGCGTTCGGCATCACGATCGTACTCGGGGATCGAGCGGACGCGGTCGACGACCTCGCTGGCGTAGGGCGCGTCGAGGGCGATCTGGAGGGCGCCGTCGTCGTCCGGTGCGAACGCGACGCCGAGCCTTGGGGACGGGCCTGGAAGGATGCTCGCGAAGTGGAGGTCTGCCCACGAATGCAGCGCCTCGAGGCGGGCGGCACGCGTGGCGAAGAGATGCACGTCGGTCGGGTGGAGAACGACCTCGTCGACCGTCGCAGTGAGCTCGGCCACGGCGCGCTCGATGTTCGTGCGCGCCGTCGCCTCGAGACGCTCGCGAAGGATCGGAGTGCGGTAGATCGCTCGCCGGGCGGCGAAGGCTCCCAAGAGCTTGGCACGACGCGAGCGGAAGATGCCCTCCGGGACCCACGCGTGCTTCGCTCGGACGTCACGCTCGAACCGCGCATAGCGGACTGGATCCGAGCCGAGGATCGCGAGGTCGATATCGAACAGAGCGGAGGCATCGCGCTCGTGCACGCTTCCAGCGATGCTGCTCGGATCGTGATCCTTCGTCGCGCGGACCATCGCGGCGATGCGCTGCGCTGACGGCTCCCCGATCCCCATCCGCATGCAGGACTTCTGGGCGAGCGCGGCGCTGCGCTTCTCGCTCGAGGCGAATGGGTGCGTCGCATAGACGGCGTCGTGGAACCAGATCGCCAGCGCGACCTCGGCGGGGGATTCGAGCGTCTCCCTGAGCTCGGCAAGCATCCCGAGACACTCGGCGATGTGCTCGAGCGAGTGGTACTTGCGCGACTCGTCCTGATAGGCAGCGCACAGCTCGGCGAACACCTCGTCGACGTCGCGTCGCGCGCCGAGCGCGGCGGCGTCAGCTCGAAAGACGTCCAAGAGTGCCTCGAGGTCGAGAGCCGTCGTCTTCGATAGGCTCATCGCGTTCATCCCTGGATGCGGTGATGACCGCATTCGGCCGCGGCTTCCGCAGCCAGGGAGCCGATGATACCGCCCGCGATACCTCCGACCACGGCGCAGACGGGCGCGCCTGGGCCGCAGACTGCCGCACCGGCCATCGCTTTCGACGATGATTCGTCGGCGTGCAAGCACGTGCGGCGCACCGAGCGCGCCCAATCGGTCGAGAGGTCCATGGCCCCACTCGGTCGGCCGCGGGCTCGAGCGGTTGCGAAAAACCGTCCGGGCAGCCCAATCGTCACGGAGGACGCGCGCCGGCGCGCCGACCGACGTGAGCGCCAGCACGCAGGCCACGATGCGAAATCCACGCAACCGTCGCCCCGCGCCGGCCGACGAGGTGGTCACGCACATGACGATCCGAAGCATCGGCGCGGGGACCCGGCAGGACTTCACGGACGAAGAACTCGAGGCGCTCCGGCGCGACGAGTCGTCGAGCGCCGTGCTCAACGAGGCTCGCCACCGGACCGGAGACCGAGGCAGAGATGTCGCGGTGCGCGGGAACGGGAACGTGGGGCTCGAGAAGCAGCTCGCGATGAACAAGGAGCTCGACCTCATCGGCGCGGCCTTTGCGATCGCGGACGGAACAGGCATGGCCGCAGGAATCGGGGTACCGAAGATCTCGACCCTCACCGGCGTCGCGGGGGCCGCCCTCGAAGTCCTCCTCCCGGTCGCTTCGTTCGCCGCGAGTCAGTACGGGCTCGCGACCATGCAGGCGACGAAGATTGACACGCGCGATGCCGCGACTCGCGACGTCATGCACGGCGCCATGCTGCTCTCGCTCGAGCTGCCTTCTGGCTACGTCGACAGCGCGATGCCACGCGACGTCGGCACCGCGGGCCGATCGCCCGCGCGGAAGATCTCCGACCAGATCAAGAACACGCCACTCGCCGCGACGCTCCAGCTTCACTGCGACCACGGCATCCGCGCGGCAGAGGACTTCCTGGCATGCCCGGGCAAGACGAAGGAGCAGTTCTTCGCAGGTCGGCCCAAGCTCGCCGAACGCTACGAAAGCGACCCTGCGTTCAAGGCCGGCTTCGACGCGCTAGCCTGGGCGAAAGAGAGCGCCCCTTCGGACTACGCGCAGATGCTCGACGACTACCACGCACGCGATGCTCGCTACGCCGTCGCCAACATCCGGGTGAGCGCATGAGCCCCTATCGACAGAACGCCAAGCCTCCCTCCGACGAGTCCCTGCCCGAGTTCCGTCCGAAGGGGAGCCTCTGGGACCTACCGATTCCGCTCTTCTTCATCTTCGGTCCGTCCCTCGTCATTCTGCTCGCCCCGAACGAGACCTGGGCGTTGATGGCGGCCTTCGTGCGCCCCGGCATGATCGCGGTCGGCCTCGGGGTGATGGTGGCCCGCGCTGCTCGAAAGTTCCTCGCGGTGCGCCGCGCGCGACGGGAGGCAGGCTGGCGCTGAGTCGCCACGAACGCGCGCGGTGCGGCTAACGAACCCGCGAGACTCAGGGACGGGTAGCAATCGCAGGCGATGGTGAAGCGCGCCACCGGGTAGCGGACGGAGCCGGCTTCGGAGGCGGTCAGCGACGCGGAGATGCTAGACTTGCGCCGATGGCCAGAAGCCGGCTGCTGATCGGGGGAATCTGCGCGGTCTTCGTCTGCATCGCCGCGTGCACGTCGTTCGGCAGCGCGGAGAGTCCCGCCCCGGAGCCGTCGTCCGACGGCGGTGGTGGTGAGGAGGGTCAGGCGCCCGGCACATCCGACGCGTCGGGCCCGGACGGAAACATCGACGTGCCGCCGGGGGGCGACGCAGGGAGCGGCATGATCGTCGTGATCCCGGGGCCCGGCGGATTCGCGATCGACAGCCACGAAGTCACCGTCGCGCAGTACACCGCGTTCCAGATCGCCTCGGCGGGCTTCGACTCCGGGATTCCCCGGTGCGCCTGGAGGATGACGTACGCACCGGCAGCAAACTGCCCGCTCGATGCCCGCCCCGATGTTCCCATGACCTGCGTCGATTGGTGCTCCGCAGCCGCCTACTGCGCGTGGGCCGACGCGCGGCTCTGCGGGCGGATCGGCGGCGGCGCGGCGACGAGCGACACCTTTACCGATCCGGCTCTGAACGAATGGACGCGCGCGTGCACGGGCGGGCCAACCGCCGACCGCTGGTGCTACGGAGACGAGCCCAATACGACGGCGTGCAATACGACCGCCCTCGACGTCGGCGCGCTCTCCCCTGTCGGGAAGCTCGCAGCTTGCGTCGGCGGCGTCGACGGGCTCCACGACATGAGCGGCAACGCGTGGGAGTGGACGAACGGCTGCAACGAGAACCAGGACGACCCGAGCAACGATGGCTGCCCCTTCCGCGGTGGCGGCTACCGCGGTGGGCTCGACGGCTCCAAATGCGCGGTCGGTTCGTACCTCCGCCGCGGCGCGGCGCTGCAAGACATCGGCTTCCGCTGCTGCAAGAGCCTCTGACGTCGGCCCACCACGCGAACGAGCGCGACCGGCTTCGTCGCGCGCCGCGTGCGAAGCGAGGCCCATGCGAAACGAGGCGCCGGCGAAACGAGGCGTCGGGGAGGACGGGTCCGCACGCGCCTGAGCTCGCCAAACGCCGCGGCGACCGACGTGGACGTGGATGAGGCTCTCCTGCAGCTCTGCGGTTGAGGTTGACGGCGCCGAGGCGGCGACGACGAATTCGTGACGGGCGTCGGTGAGCCTCGACACCAACCTCTGTGTCCAGTGCCGAGACCCTTCGGTTTCCGCAGTCGCCTAGCCGGTGTAGCAGCGACGGCTCCGTGGAGACGGCTGATTTTCGTGCGCTGTACGACGAGTTGTGTCCGCTTGTTTGGGGGTGGGTAGCGCGGCTAGGCATCCCGCGAGACGCGATCGACGATGTTGTGCAGGAAGTCTTCCTGACGATCTACGGCAAGCTCGACACGTTCGAAGGACGCTCCAGCCTCGCCACGTGGGTGTTCGCGATCACGATCCGCGTGGCGCGCAACTACCGGCGCAGGCGTTCTGCCGGCGCCTCCGGTGACGACTCCGACTTCGACGAGCTCGACGCCTTGCCCGCGCACGTCGTCCATCCCGAGGCTGCCGCCGAACAGACCGAAGCTCTGACCTTGCTCCAGCAGATTCTCGGCGAGCTCGACGTCGAGAAACGCGAGGTGTTCGTCCTCGCCGAGATCGAGCAGCTCAGCGCCCCGGAGATCGCCTCGATCCTCGAGATCAGCCCCAACACGGTGACGTCGCGACTCCGCCTCGCCCGTGAGGAGGTACGGGCCGCGTGGGAACGAGCGAAAGCGCGCGACCAGTGGAGACTACGATGACGGACGACAGCGACTACGAACGGTTCCTGAAGGCCGCGCGCGCCGACGCCGTGGCGAGGACGATGCCTTCCGCCTCGGCGCAACGAATCGAAGCCGCCGTCGGGGCACACGTGTCATGGCGGCGTCGCCTGCCACCGGAGATGGCCGCCGGGGTCGCGATGACGGCGGCGGCCCGATCCCGTGGCGAGGAAGCCGCTGAGATCGCGAGAAAGGGAAAGGCGCTCACGCAGCGAGGCTCCTGGACGAAGGCGCTTGCGGCGCTCGTTCCCGTCGCTGGGCTCGTGGCCGCCTCCTATTCGATGACGACCGTATCCGCGCCCCCGACCGCGCCGACCGTCGAGCCCGCACCGCCACCCGTGGCGACCGTCGAGCTCGCGCCGGTGGTGGCGGAGCCGAGCGGATCGGTCGCGCCGATGCCGACGCTCCCCGGGCCGAAGGACCTGCCCGATGCAAAGGACCCGGCCGTGGGGGCGCCGCTGGAGCGCCCGACTCCGGCGAGCGTCTCTCGCGCGAACCGTACCGGCGACGGGACGTTCGAAGCCGAGCTCGCCTTGCTCACGCAGGTGACGGCCGCGCTTCAGGAGAAGCAGCCCGCTCGTGCGCTCACGCTGATCGACGAGCATGACCGCCGATTCCCGAGCGGTGTTCTCGGTCCCGAGTTCGCCGGCGAACGTGTGCTGACGCTCGCCGCGCTCGGCCGCCACGCCGAGGCCTGCGTGCAATCGAAGAAGTTCGTAGCGAAGTATCCGAAGTCTCCTTTCGTACCCCAGGTGCGCTCCACATGCGTCGACTCGACCTCAAACCGATAAGCGTGCTCGCTTTCGTGGGGCTCTCGGTTGCCCTCGGGCTCGCGAGCTGCTCGACCGAAACCGTCGTCGTGCGCGAAGGGCCCGACCGTCCGGAGTCGATCTTCGCGCCGCCGGACGCGGAGGCCGACGTCGGCGAGGCAGGCGTCGCCTTTACCTCGTATTGCCCGTCAAACAAGTGCCCTGCGGGATATACGACGTGTATAGATTCGCGTTTCCCGTGCGACGTGAATTTGCTGGCTGACAGGCACAATTGCGGCGCGTGTGGCGCCGCATGTCCGACAGCGACGAACCGCGAATATTACGAGTGCGTCGACGGGCGCTGTGTCTTGCAGTGCAAGCAGACGGGTGGGGTACCTACCCTCGACTGCGATGGTTTCGTCGACAACGGTTGCGAATCGAACAAGAACGCGCCGAACTCCTGCGGAGCATGCGGAGTCACCTGTACGGAGCCCGACAAGCCGTGCATCGACCGTGGTGCGGGGGACTACGGTTGCGGCTGCAGAGCACCCCAAACGTTATGCCCCGGTTGGGGATGCGTCGACACGAGGACCCATGACGACAATTGCGCGGGATGCGGCAATCACTGTCCACGGGGAGACCTCGACCCGAGTCTGCACATGTATTACGGCTGCTCGGACAGCCGTTGTGGTGCGCCCAAATGCGAAAAGGACTGGGGCAACTGCGACGACGATCCTGCCAACGGGTGCGAAACGGACCTCAGGTTGCCCGAAAACTGCGGCTCTTGTGGGAACGCCTGTTCCGAAGCCCAGGCTTGTAAGCAGGACAGCAACTTCTACCTCAAGTGGACATGCATGTGTTCCCCGGGGATGACCTTCTGCCCGACGGGGGGGGACAGCGGGACTTGCAAGGATCTCTCCTCCGACCCGAGCAATTGCGGGGGTTGCGGGGTTCAGTGCTCGTCCGTCTGCGTGAACGGGATGTGTCGAACGGACTGCGGAACTTCTGGGTTTGCCGACTGCAACGGGAGCGAGAGCGACGCTTGTGAGGTCGACATCCGCAGCGATCCGAACAATTGCGGCGGTTGCGGGATCACCTGCGATGGGATCGCCGGCCAAGCCTGCGTGCAAGGCAGGTGCGTGGTCGAGCCCTGCGACGACGCTGTCGACGCCGGAAGGGGCCCGCAATGAACCTTCGATGGACGGCGCTCGTCCTTGGCGTTGCCGCGTGTGCTTCGACGGAGACCCTCGCGCCAGCCCCGCCGGAGAACTCGAACAGCCTGCCGGCAACGCCGCCAGCCGCGGACAGCGGCGCCGACGCCGCGCCGGAAGTCGACGCAGGTCCATGTGCCGACTGCGAGTACTTTCCCGCCACCTGCTCGCCCGACACGCTCTGCCCCAACGGACCATTCGCTTCCAGTCCAAGTGACAGCAACCTCCCCCCTGTCGCGCAGATCAACGTGATCCGGGGCCGTTCCGTCAGCGATGTCTGGGCGGCAGGCACCTCGGGAAGCCTCGCTCACTTCGACGGCACGTCATGGAAGCGCGTGGATCTCGGCACTCTCGACACCCTGAACGCGCTCTGGCTGCGCGACTCCGAGGACATCGCGCTTGCCCAGATGGCGCGTGTCTACAGGCACGACGTCGGCGCGGCCCCTCCGGACGGTGGATGGCCCCTCACCGAGCTACCCTATGATTATGACGTTGCCAACGCGAGGCTGATATCGGCATGGAGCGCCTCAGGCTCGCCATGGCTTTGGTGCACCACGAGGTCGTGGTCCCCGACGACCGGCCTCTGGCGCATGCGCCGACTGCCCTCGAACGAGCTCGAGCTGCAGTCCGGCGTGGACCCGGCGACGTGTAGCGGCGCTGGATGCACGCTCATGACGAGCATCCACGGCGTATCGGCAAACGAGCTCTGGGCGGTTGGGGACAAAGGCTCGGCCGTACAGGTCCTCGACGCAGACGGCGATACGCCGAGCGTCAATGCATTCAACACGCAGACGCGAAACACTCTGAACGGAGTCTGGGTCGCGTCGTCGTCCGACGTCTGGGCCGTCGGTGCGATGGGAACCATTCGCCACTACACGGGGGCCCCCATTCTCTGGGACGTCGTCTCGGATGTCGGGACGACGGAGGATCTCCGAGCCGTATGGGGCTCCTCGTCGACCGACGTCTGGGCCGTCGGCGACGGTGGTCTCGTCCTTCACTACGACGGAAAGAGCTGGTCCCGCATCAAGATCGCGGGGCTCGGAAAGCGCCGGCCAAACCTCACCGCGGTTTGGGTCCCTGCGCCGGGGCACGTCTGGGTCGGAGGCGAGGGCGTGATTCTCTCGCTCGGAGGAAAGCCATGAGAGCAACGTTTCTCCTCTGCTGCGGCTCGCTCGCGCTCGGCGCCATCGGGTCGATCGCGGCGTGCGCGACGTCCGAAGCAGTCTCGGAGGTGGCGCCGCTGCCCGATTCGGGAGGGAGCTCGGCTCTACCCGAGGACAATGGGGCCGAGGACAGTGGGTCGGCCGAAGGCGCGACGGACTCCGGCGCGGAGGGCGACGGCCCGGAGTGCAGCGCGGCGGGCTGGTGCCGGACGACCTTGCCGGACGAAGACCTCACGCTGAAGGACATCTCGGCAGTAGGCGATGCGGCCTTTGCGATCGCGGACAGCCCGACCCTCGGCATCAAGGTGCTCGAGTGGAGGAACGCCGATTCTACCTGGCGCTACATCGACGACAACACTCAGCACATGGTCGATCTCGGAACATACCCAGGCCGGATCTGGGCTCCGAGCGAGGACGAGGTCTACTACGGAGTGGGCGCCGGCTACCTCTATCATGGCAAGCGCCCGTCACCGCCAGCGACGACCTGGTCTTGGACGCGGCAAAGGCTCGGAGACGAGAGCGACGCCGCCGTCGTCGGCCCGCAAGACGCCTATCCGGCCTATCCGAGCACCGACCCCGGCCTGCACCTCAACTACCCGACGCTCGGCATCTGGGGAACGAGCGCCGACGATGTCTACGCATGGTTTGTCAATACGCTCTATCACCGGACGAGCATCGGAGGCGCCGAACCAAAGTGGGTGCCCGAATACGTCGCAGACGATGCGACCGCGTCGGAGCACATGTACTTCTTCGCGGCCGCCGGGGCGGGGCCTGACGAAGTCTGGTTCTCCGGCGCGCGAGCGACTTCGAGCGTTGGCTGCGCAGTTCTCGTGCGCAAGACCGGTGGCACGTATCAGAAAGTCGCCGACGGCACGCCCAACTCACACTCGTGCGCCGTTCGCGACGGGCATTTGCAAATCGCCGGTGACCCCGGCTTTCCAGGATGGCTCACCGACATCCACATGCCATCCGCCAATCAGATCGTCGGGCTCATGGACACTGGCCTCGTGCGCGTGTCGATCACGGGAGATGGGTATTCAGCCTCCGTCGTGCCGATTAACACGCAAGCCACCGGTTGGCCATTCGTCTCGCTATGGGCCGAACCTGGAAGTATATGGATGAGCGGCTCGGGGGTCCTCTATCGAATCGGCGACGACGTCTGGGACGGTGGCTCGTCTGCCCAGATCTCGACGCTCGCGATCAATGGCGCTCCGTTCGAGGAACGCCTGTACCGGATTCGCGGCACGTCCACCACCAACCTCTGGGCCATCGGTGTCCGCAATGCGTTCCACAAGACGACTCCTTGATCGATGTTCCATCTCCGCGGTGTTGCTCCTCGCGGCGTGCGGGGGCGCGGCAAGCTGCTCGAGCCCCGACGACGGAAGCGAGCCCGCTCCGGTAGACGCCGGGTCGGAGGCGTCCGCGACCGCCGACGGTGGCGTGCCGTCGGATGGCGGCTCCGTCGACGCGACGAGCGGTGACGCGGCGCCACCGCCGTTCGACGGAGGACCTCTGCCGGTGGTCTGCTCCTCGGATCCATGCGCCACATCGCTCGTGACGACGCTCGCGCTCAGCGCCTCGGACAATGACGAAGGCTACTGCGTGCTCCTCCGTGACGGCACCGTGGCGTGCTGGGGCGCGAACGGAGCCGGGCAGCTCGGTCGTGACGACCACGCGGGAGCACCGGACAACGCGACGGCGGCGCGCGTCGTCGGACTCACCGACGTCGAGGAGCTGAGTCACACGTGCGCTGTCGACAAGCGCGGTAGCGTGTGGTGCTGGGGCACGGGCCCTTACCTTCGGGACGACGCCGGCGCGCGAACGACCGAGCGCGCGCCGATCAAGCTCGCTCTTCCCCCCGTCAAGCACGTCGGAATGGGAATGGACGTCGGGTGCGCATCGAACGATGACGGCGTCCTTTGCTGGGGAAGCAACGCGAAGGGACAGCTCGCGCCGCTCAGCACCATCCCAGCCTATGAGCTGCTACCACCACGACCGATCCAGCTTCCGAGTGGCGCGCCGGTCCGAGAGGTTTTTGTGGGCGCGACGGCGTTCCTTCTCCGTGAGGACGGCCAGGTACTGAGCTGGGGCGCGAGGGCTTCGCTCGCGCGCCTTTCGCCGCTCAGTCCCGATTCGTATCCGGTTCCGATCGACCTCGCCGGGATCTCTTCGATGGATACGACGAGCGGCAATGCGTGTGCGACGGTCAGCGGCGTGGGCTATTGCTGGGGGTATCTCGTCCGCGATCCCATGGGGTACTTCGCTGAGAGCTTTGGGATCGATAGGGATATGGGAGATTCGACCCTTCCCCAGCCGGTCGTGGCGCCGGAGCCGCTCGTTCAGATCACCACGACGAAGTCGTTCGTCACCGGCAGCTTCTCCCCAAGCGGCGCCTTCGACGGGGTCGTTCGACCGCAGCGATGGTGCGCCGTCGGCGCGTCGGGGAGCGTCTACTGCTGGGGCTTCAACGCGAACGGTCAGGCCGGCGACGGCACGAAGCGCCACGCCTACCAGGCCGTCAAGGTCGAAGGTCTCCCGATGACCGCGACGCAGGTCAAGGCAATGCCGGACTCCACGTGTGCGCTCTTGACGAACGGCAAAGTGTATTGCTGGGGGGCGAACTATTACGGACAACTCGGCAACGGAGAGATCAAAGTTCGCTCCCTCGTCCCCCAAGAAGTGGTGCTGCCATGACCTGCTCGCCCATGATCCGTCGCGCGATCTACGCGCTCCTCGGCGTCACATTCACGGCCGCCTGCGTCGGGGCGTGCTCGTCGGATCGAGGTGGCTTCGTCACCACCGATACGAGGCTCGATGTCGATGCCTCGGCTCCGCCGGACATCCCCGTTTGCGGACGCCAGTGCTCGCTCGATAGTCGCTCGGTCATCGACACCTGCACGGGTGAGGTCCTCGAGACCTGCGACGACGATCTCGCGTGCGGAGCCGCGACCTGCCAGGAGCCATGTGCTGCAGCGGCCGCCGATCGGAGCTCGAACGGGTGCGACTTCTATTTTCAGATGCCCCGGATGGATAAGCAGTGGCCTCCTAGCTGCAATGCCGCGTTCATCGTCAACACGTCCATGCACCCCGCCGACGTGACGCTCGAACGTGGAGGGAAAGCGATCGACATCTCCAAATCGGTCTTCCGCACCACGCCGGGAAGCACGGCGCTGAGCCCTCACGAAGGAGCCATTCCGCCGGGTGAAAGCGTCATCCTCTTCGTTTCCGATGCGCCGCCAGGCTCGGTGCAGTCGAACTTGTACGTCAAATGCCCGGAGGGCGTGACCCCTGCAACCCTCGACGACACGGTTGCCAACAAGACTGGAATCGGCTTGTCGTTTCGTCTGACGACCAACGTGCCGGTGTCGCTGACCTCGATATTTCCGTTCGGCGGTGCCTCATCCTGGGTGCCGAGTGCCACGCTCGTGTTGCCTGTCGCAACGTGGGGAAAGGAGCACATGATCGTCAACGGATGGGGAGCGAGCAAGGCGGGCGCTCCGAGCGTGCAGATCGTTGCTTCCGAGGACGACACCGAGCTCACCATTTTGCCGGTGCGCAACATCCTCGGTAATTCGACAGTCGCGGGTGCCGTCGCGAATGAGCCTGTGAAGTACCGACTGGGCCGTGGGCAGCACCTGCAGCTCGTCCAAGCTGAAGAGCTCACTGGGAGCATCGTCGTCTCGAACAAACCGACGACTTCGTTTGGCGGGAACTCTTGTGCGTACATTTCGACGAATGCCTCTGCCTGCGATATCCTCTCTCAACAGATCCCACCATTCGAGCAGTGGGGATCGGAGTACGTCGCGGTAGGCTACCGGCCGCGTGCGGGCAACGAGCACGAGCCGATGCCCTATCGATTCGTCGCGGCGCGGGACGGGACGCGGCTCGAATACGAACCGGCCATCCCCCCAGGGGCGCCCACGGAGATGAACGCCGGGGAGGTAGCATCCTTCCTTCACGGAACAGGCGATGCGTTCGTCGTCCGGACGCAGGATATCGAACATCCGATCTACGTATCCGCGCACATGACCGGCGGCGGAGGCGACCTCTTTGGCATGACCGATATAAACTACGGCGGCGTGGGCGATCCGGAGTTCGTCAACGTCGTTCCGACTGGACAGTACTCGAACGCGTATAGCTTCTACGCGGACCCCTCGTACGCGGAGAACTCGATCACGATCGTTCGACGCAAGTTCAACGGCGCGTTCAAGGACGTGTGGCTCGAGTGCGCGGGCAACCTGACGACCTGGAAGCCTGTCGGAACGCGTGGCGAGTACGAGTTCACGAGGGTAGATCTCTCGCGCAATTTCCAGCCCGGCGACACGTTCGGCGAGGGTGACGCTGCTACGGTCTGCCGGACCGGCCTACAGCGCATGCGAAGCGAAGGCCCCTTCACCGCCACGCTGTGGGGCTGGGACGCGTGGGCGAGCTACGCCTATCCCGGCGGGACGGCCATGCGAAAGCTCGTCGAGACGCCGCTCGTGCCCGTCGTCAACTGAGAGGTGAGCTGGCGGCGCGGAAGCGCCTTCAGCTCTCGCTCGAGGTGATGGGCAAGCGAGCCGGCGCCAGCGTCGTGAAGCGCACGGCGAACTGATTGCAACGGCAGAGCTCAGCGCGTGAGGCGCACGCACGCGCGCCGATCCTCTAGAGTGGCGCGCCATGGTGGCACGAGTCCGAGCGGCTGCATGGGTGGCCGCTCTCGCGCTCTCCGCGACGCCGCGTGTGGCCGAAGCGGCTCCCGTGCTGCGCATCGAGTGGCCGACCGTGCCCGGCTGCCCCGACTCCTCCGTCGTACTGGCGCGTGCGCGCGCGGCGATCTCGCGGTCGAAGGATGCGGGGGACGTGCGCGCCGTCGCAGAGATTACGCCTCCGGGCGCGGAGGGCGGCTCCTGGCAGCTTCATATCCGCACGCGTACGGTGCTCGGCGCAGGGGAGAGGACGCTCGACGTACCGAGCTGTGATGCGCTTGCGCGAACCGCCGCGCTGCTCGTGGCCATCGCGTCGCTTCGTGCGGAACCTCCATCAACGGAGCGCTCGATCGACGAGCTCGCCCCCGCGCCCGATCGCATCGGAGAGCCCGCAACGCTCGTCGCTCCCCTCGCGCCACTGCTGCGCCCGAAGCGGCCGGTGGATGCGACGATGGCGGCGAGCGCCAAGGAGGACGATGCGCACTTCGTTCCGAGTGCCGGGCTCGGGATCGCGGTCGGGCTCTTCCCGCGCGTCGCACCAGCGGCGAATGTGACGCTCGGTTACGAGGCAGGTTGGCTCCGCACACGCGTCGCGTTCCAGGCGGTGCTTCCGCAAGAGGAATTCGATCGCGCCGTCGGGGCGGAGCTCTCCGCGCTCGGTGCGAGCCTCGACGTGTGCGCTCGGCTCCCCCTGCCCGTCATCCTGCGCGCGAAGACATACGGTTGCGCCGGCGCGACGGTCGAGGGAGTTCGTGCGAGCGGCATCGGCGGCATCGAAGCGCTCGACGTTCGGCGCACCGCGATGATGGCCTTCGCGGGCTTCGGCGCGGAATGGGAGGTCGGCCGCGCCTTTCGGATCGGCGCTGACGCTCGCGTGGGCGGATCCATCGCGCGTCCGGCGTTCTTGATCGAGTCCGCCTCGGACGGCCAGCGCCTCCTTCATCGCCCCGCGGCTGTCAGGGGCGAGGGCTCGTTGACGTTCGGAATGGTCTTCTGAAGGCTGGGCAGGACCGCGCCGGCGCCGCGGGTGCGAAAGGAGGCGCGCACGAAGCGACGCGCGGACGGAGCGGACACGAGCGGGAGCTCGGACGAGCGCGACCGTTTCGTCCACGCAGCAGCGTGGTCGGACGCGCACGCCAGGCCGAGGGCCAGCTCACCAGCGGGATCGACGTCCTCAGGATCAGTGAGAGGTGCGAGGTGGACCGCCCGATCGAAGCTGTCGGAGAACGAATCATCCGAGACGCTCGCGGGCCGCTAGACTCCCGCCCCCATGAAGTCGCTCGCGATCGTCGGTGGTGGATTGACCGGTCTCACGGTCGCGTTTCGTCGTGCGTGCGCCGGCGACCGGGTCACGCTGTTCGAGGCCTCCTCCCGGCTCGGCGGTCAGCTCTGGACCACCCGCGAGGATGGATGGATCGTCGAGCTCGGCGCGGAGGGCTTCGTGGCGCGCAGCGAGGTCGTGCCTCGCCTCGCACACGACCTCGGGATGACGGCCCCCGACGCACCGGGTGAGCGTGACCGCGGAGTCCCGTGGTCGATGCTGCTCTCTCAACACGCGACGACCTCGTATCGCTTCGAAGGCGGCGTGCTCCGCGCGCTTGCGCCCGGTGAGGCGGCCGAAGCGCTCCGATTCCAGGTCGCGCCGTCGGATAAGGGCGCCGGCATCCGGACGTTCGTGGGAGGCATGCAGACGCTCGCCGACGCGCTCGCGGCGTCGCTCGGCGAGCGTGTCGACGTACGCCTCGGGCACGAGATCCGAACCCTCGAGCGGGACGGCGCGCGCGTGCGTCTCGACGGAGAGGCATTCGATGCCGTCGTCCTCGCGACGTCGAGCGCCGCCGCCGCGCGACTGGTCGCACCGCTCTTCGACGCGCCCGAGCTGAGCGAACTCGCGCAGGCCGAGACGCTCTCGAGCGTCACCGTCTCGCTCGGCTACGAGGCAGCGCAGATCGCTCACCCGCTCGACGGCACGGGCTTCGTCGTCGGCGAGCCGTTCGAGGGCTTCCGCGCTTGCACCTTCACGTCGTCGAAGTTCGACCATCGCGCTCCGGACGGATACACGTCGCTGCGCGCGTTCTTCCGCCCCACCGCGGAGGAGCTCGCGAGCGACACGCCCTGGGCGGAGCGAGCAGCGCGGGTCCTCGCGCAGGTGCTCCCGATCGAAGGCGCGCCGCAGCGCACCTGGGTATCTCGCTGGCCGAACGCGCTTCCTGTCTTCGGGCCGGAGCATCGCGACACCGTCGCGCGCATCGAGGCAACGCTCGGCCCGTGGGCGATCCATCTCGCCGGCTCCGCGTTCCACGGCTCAGGAATCGACGCCGCCGTGCGATCCGCCGAAGCGCTCGCGGCCCGCCTCGATTGAGCCCACGCTCTTCGAGCATCGTCCGTCCTGGGCCGATGCCGTTCGCGCGCCGCCGGCGATGAGAACACGGCGTCGTGCGACGCCTTCGTCTACTTCGACGCCGCCAATCCCGAGCGAAGGCTCGCGCCCGACGGCACGGTCAAGCTCGGCATCCCCCAGCACGACTTCGACGCCTGGAAGAGCTGGGAACGCGGAACCCCGGAGCTCGCCTTCGAGATCCTCTCGCCGAGCGACTCCCCGGAACGTTGGACCTTCGAGGAGAAGCTCCTCCGCTACCGCGCCCTCGGTGTGAGCGAGCTCGTCGTCTTCCACGTCGACGGCGCCCCCGGAACACGCCTTCGCGTCTGGGACCGCATCGACGGCGATCTCGTCGAGCGTGCCGTCACCGGCGAATCAACGCCCTGCCTCACCCTCGACGCCTTCCTCGTCGTCGCCCCGGTCGGAGATCTGCCCGCCTGCGTACGCCTCGCCAGCGACCCCGCCGGACGAGACCTCTTCCCCACCGACGAAGAAGCCCGACGAGACGCCGAGGCACGTCTGCGCGACGCCGAGCGACGGATCGCCGAGCTCGAAGCGTCGCGCTCACGCTGAGCGAGCACTTCGCCGTGTCGAATGGGACTCGTTCAGGCAGGCGAGCCGGCACCCAGCGCGGTGCGAAGACGCTGGACGGTGTCCGGTGTCAGCGAGCTCTGGATGAGGCGGGCGCCGGCGAAGCGCGCGAGCTCCCGCTCGAGCGCCTCGTCCTTCACATGGCTCACGAGCAGCGCGAGCGCCGAGACGCCGGGCGAAAGGGCTCCTTCGAGCTCCTTGATCGTCCCGTCCGGGATCCCGATGTCGATGAGCTTGGCCGACAGCGCGCCGAGCCCCGCGCTCACGGCGCCGCCGACGACGGTCCCGACCGGACCGGCGATCAGCGTGCCGAGGAGCGCGCCCCAGAGACCGGAACGCGCGGCGCCTTCCGCGGGCTTCACGTCGATGGTCTCGGTGACGTTGCTCCGTCCCGCCTCGTCCTTGTCGAGGAAGACCGCATCGTGGAGCAGGATGCCTTGCTCGTTCTGGAGACGCTGGAACGCAAGGAACGCCTCACGCGACTTCAACGGCGAGTCGAAGGCAATGACGAGAAGATGATTCGGTTCCGTCTGGCTCATGCTCGCGACATCTTCGTCCTTCACTCCCACAATGCAAGTTCACGCGAACGAATTGGTTGGTGTTTCAACCTTCGAGAGCGCTCATCGGCGAAAAGCGATCTCGACTGCAACATCCAGTGCAACGCCGTGCATGGATCGGTCATCGAACGAGCGACGCGCTCGACGATGGTGACGCCTCGCTTCACCGCGAGCCCGGCGCAGAGGACGTGACGGCTCAGCGCACGAAGGCAACCCACCAGGGAGTTCGCTTCTGGACCGGATGCATCGCGTGCCAGAGGTCGGTGGGAAGAAACAGCGTGTGATTGCAGTACTGGCAGTCGACGAGGCGGGGCGTGCCGTCGGTGAGCTTCAAGTTCGCTCCGCACTCGGGACACGCGAAGCTCACCGCGCGAGTCTGCGCCGGAGGTGGAACGATGACCGGCTCGAAGAACTGCTGAAGGTCCGGATACTCGGAGCGAAGCCACGCCGGTGCGGGGAAGCTCGGCGTCGTGAACGCACACCCGCTGCACGGGGTCGGACCTTCCGTGCCGATGGGACGAAGATCGAGACGGAGCGGGCTACGGCACTGCACGCAGCTCGGGTGCTCCGCGACGAAGCGCGCATAGAGGGGGAGCTCGCTCGTCAGTGCTCCCGCGAGAGCGAGCCGGACCGGGTTCTTGCTCGGGATCGCGGAGTGAAGGCGAAAAAAGAGCCCCGACCAGAAATGCAGCGGGACGGGGACGGTGCTCCTGCACGCCTTGCATGTGAGCTCAGCTCGAAGCCCATGGACCACCATGGGGCTCCCGCACTCGGGGCACTCCGTCCGGGCGTAGATCGCTGCAGTGACCACGGTCGGCGCGTCGCTCTTCGAGAACCACGACATGGCCGCAACTATACGCGAGCGAGCTTCGGGCCGGCGCGATCGCGGCGTGCTTCCGTCCTTTCCTGCACGAGCGACGTCGAACGAGGACGGGCCCGGCGCTCCTCGATTCGTGACCAACGCCGCGAATCGCCTCCACGCCGAACCAGCTCGGAGTCGGCGCCGTGAGCGGCGACGCTCGACACTACCGAGCGGTGCTCACTTGCATTGACCTCCGATTCACGCCCGCCCGTTGGGCGAGCGGGCGTGAATCTCCGGTCAAAGCGAGTTCGTGTGAGCCGACCGCTTCGAACTTTCAGGATCGGCGCAACTGAGTTGCGCCTTAGCTGTGGTGGGCGACGAGCTCGCCGCCTTCGCCGACCTTCACACGCCCGTGCTGGCCTTCGACGTACGGCATCTCGTGCTTCGTGAGGAGCGCCTTCGCCGCCTTGAACGCGAAGCGAATGCCTATGGCACCCGCGTTGTCCCAGAACTCGGCGTCGGTCACGGTCACGCGGATGAGCACGATCGACGGGTCGTCCTTGCCCTTGGTGAACCAGAGCTTCCAGGACGGCCGCCAGAGCTCGTGGATCTTGGAACGGTCGTCGACCAGCTCGGCGGTTCCGCTGAGCGCCACGAAGCGCCTGCGGGACTGGAACGTCACCGATACCCGGGTGTCTCGCCGGATCTCGTCCGACTTCGGTGAGCTTTGTGCGGTCGCGAACCAGATGGTGTTCGACCCCTCGACCGCCGCAATCGACATCGGACGGCCGTGCTCGCGGTCGTCGTAGTGCGTGATGAGCATCCCGGTATCGAACGACTCGAGGAGCGACTTCAGATGCGTCTTCGTGCTCTCACCCATGAGGTTCCTCGCTGGCTCACTGAGCTGATGTGATGCGCACCCCTGATGCGCAGACGGACCGCTCGAGGAGGTGCGAGAGACGTGCCGCAGGTCGCGGCCAAGCACGACGAACGCATGGCCGGCCTCGGCCTTGGCCCGTCGCTCGGCTACGCCGGGAGCGCAGGTGATGGCGGCGCTGTTCGGACGAGCTCATCGCCGCGCGCTCGTGACGAGGCAGGCGAGCCGGGCGAGGCGCGCGCGCTCGGCGAGCTAAGGGAGGTGCGCGTCGACGCCGAGGTGCACGCGACGAGCCCGATGGCGGATCGGCGCTATCGCCATGGCGCCATGCGTGGGAGCTCGACGGTCAGAGATCGTCGACCCGGCGCGGAATCGACGACGATGACGACGACTTGCCGGCCTCGCCGATCGGCCCTTGGCCCCAGCAGCGAACGTCGCGATCGCCGATGACGACGCAGGCGCTCGACTCGCCGACCGCGAGGAGACGCGCGCCCTCGAGATCGACCTTCGCGGGTGCGAGCGCGCTCGCGATGGGAGCGGCGACGGCGCGCGCCGCGCTCGTGCCATCGCCGAGGACGGAGCCGGTACCGGTTCCCCAGCAGTACACCTTGCCGCCAGCGCCCGCCTCGGTCAGCGCGCACGCGTAGCCGTTGCCGACGCCGACGTCGATCACGCGGGCGAGCGCCTGGCCCCCGCTGACCTTGACGTCGAGCGACGCGTCCTGCTGCGAGCCTCCGACCGGATCTTTGCCCGACTGCCCGAGGTTGTTCTGGCCCCAGCATCGCACGCGGCCCATCCCAGTCACCGCGCAGCTCGACGTATCCCCGGTGGAGACTCCGAGGAGGCCGGTCCCGTCGGGAACGGAGACGAGCCTCGGCCGCCCGTCCGTCACTGCGACGCCGCTCCCGATGCCGAGCTTGCCGCTGGCGTTGTCGCCCCAGCACGCGACGGTGTTGTTCTGGAGCGCGCCACACCCGTGATGGCGTCCGAGCGAGACGGTCTTCACGCCGAGCAAACGATCGTCGGCCGGTGCTGGCTGACCGCCGACCGCGAGCACGGGCTTGGGCGCGATCGCGTCCGACTGGCTCGGATTGCCGCGACCGAGCGGGCCGTTCGGGCCGCCGGAGACGTAGCCCCATGTCAGCACGGCGCCGTTGATGACGGCGGCCGAGTGGGCGACCCCGCCGGAGACGCGCCCGATCCCGGCCAGGTTGCTCGGTCCCGTGAGCTTCGGACCAGCGGCGCTCGAGTCCTTCACGATCCTCGCGAACGGCGTGACCTGCGTGTCCTGGCCGTTGTTGCGGGTGAAGTCGCCGAGCTGGTACTCGTTGTTGAAGCCCCAGCATGCGAAGTTGCCCGAGAGGAGCCGCGCGCATGCGTGCCGGTAGGACGCCGCGACTTCGGCAACGCCCGTGAGAAAGCCGCCGCCGTCATCCGCACGGATCGGGATGGGGCTCGGCTTCGGCGTCGACGTCGAGCCACCGCCGGCAAGGAGGTAGCTGCCCCAGCAGCGCATCACGCCCTTCTCGAACACCACGCACGCGACGTTCTCCCCGACCGCGATCGACTCGACCTTCGCGTCATTCGCTCCGGCCTCGCTCGCGCTCGCGTCCTTGGTCGCGGCGTCCGGCGCCTTGCCGCCGTCCGGAAGCGTGACGTCGTCGTCGTCGTCATCCGACGCGCCGCCGCCCGGCCGCGAGCCGGGGTCGTCCGGCGTGTGCGTGCCGTCGCCGGCGTCTCCGTCTCCGCTATCGGCGATCCGGAGCGATGCGCAGCCGCCGAGGAGCAGCACGACCGAAAGCGAAAGCACGTAGCGCATGCTCGATCAGCATAGCGCGTCCATTGCCAGGTGACGCACGCGCCTTCCGCGATGGGTGAAAAGGTGGGAGCATCGTGGCGGTCGAACCGGCCGCAGCACCGCGAACGACCACGAAGAATACAGAAGAAGACGAAGAAGAAAGATGGAGCCCGAAGCGCTCGACGTCGTGATTGTCGGTGCCGGCCTCTCCGGCATCAGCGCCGCCTATCACCTGCAGACGCACCTACCGGAGAAGTCGTACGCGATCCTCGAAGCCCGCGAGGACCTCGGCGGGACGTGGGACCTCTTTCGCTACCCCGGGATCCGCTCCGACTCGGACATGTACACGCTCGGCTACTCGTTCCGGCCGTGGACGAGCCCGAAGGCGATCGCGGACGGCCCGTCGATCCTCGCGTACATCCGCGACACCGCACGGACGTACGGCATCGACCGGCACATCCGCTACCGGAAGCGCGTGGAGCGCGCGCGGTGGTCGAGCGAGCAGGACCGGTGGGAGATCGAAGCGCGCGATGCTGCGAGCGGTGAGCTCGTACGGTACTCCGCTCGGTTCCTCTTCGTGTGCGCCGGCTATTACGACTACGACGAGGGCTACACCCCCGACTTCCCCGGCCGCGAGAAGTTCCGCGGGCGCCTCGTCCATCCGCAGAAGTGGACGCCCGACATCGACTACGACGGCAAGCGTGTCGTCGTGATCGGCAGCGGCGCGACCGCGGTCACCCTCGTCCCCGAGCTCGCGAAGCGCGCGGCGCACGTGACGATGCTTCAGCGCTCGCCGACGTACATCGTCTCGATGCCGGCCGAGGATCCGATCGCCGACCTTCTGCGCGAGCGACTCTCGAGCCACACGGCCTACGGCATCACCCGCTGGAAGAACGTCCTCCTCGGGATGGGCTTCTACAACTTCTGCCGGAAGGCGCCGGGGATCGCGAAGCGGCTCCTCGTCTATCAGATGAAGCGCCGCGCCCGGCACGTGCCGGACGCCGAGACCCACTTCACCCCCGCGTACGATCCCTGGGACCAGCGCCTGTGCCTCGTTCCGGACGGCGATCTCTTCGCTGCGCTCCGCCATGGGACCGCGTCGGTCGTCACCGACCACATCGAGTCGCTCACCGAGGGAGGGATCCGCCTCCGCTCCGGGCAGGAGCTCGAGGCCGATCTGATCGTCAGCGCCACGGGCCTACGGCTCAAGTTCCTCGGCGGAATGCAGCTCGAGGTCGACGGCACGCCCGTCGAGCCATCCGAGCGCTTGGTCTACAAGGGCTCGATGCTCGACAGCGTGCCGAACCTCGCCTTCGCGATCGGCTACACGAACGCGTCCTGGACGCTGAAGTGCGACCTCACGAGCGAGTACGTCTGCCGCCTGCTCCGCTACATGGACGAGCAGGGCTACACGAGCGGCGCACCGCGCAGGAACGATTCGTCGCTCGAGGAGGAGCCGCTCATCGACTTCTCCTCCGGCTACGTCCGCCGCGCCCTCGGCGCGATGCCGAAGCAGGGCTCCCGGACGCCGTGGAAGCTCCATCAGAACTACGCGCGCGACATCGCGCTCTTCCGCCGCGGAAAGATCGCCGACAGCACGATGGAGTTCACGCGACGCGGGCACCGGTAGCCCGCGTCGCGTGTCGCGCCCTCGTCAGCGGCGAAGCTTGCCGTGCGGCGTGCCCTCGCCGTAGCCGGCGGCGGTCTGGACGCCGATCTGCGCCTTCTCGCCGAGCTCGACGATCGTGCGAGCACCGGCGTAGGTCATCGCGGACTGCACACCCGTGATCATCTCGACGAGGATCGCGCCGACGCTCTCCTGGCCTTCGCGGATGTAGATGCGCGACGTCGAGATGCCTTCGCGGAAGAAGCCCTTTTTCGCGCGCTCGAACGCATCGAGATCGGCCGTGCGATCGCTCACGGCCCGGCCGCTCGCCATGCCGTAGTTCTCCTTGAAGAGGTAGCCGTCCTTGTCCTCTTTGACGTCGCCGGGGCTCTCGTAAGTGCCGGCGAGGGCGGTGCCGATCATCACGCGGCTCGCGCCGGCGGCGAGGTAGATCGCGACGTCGCGCGGGTGCCGCACTCCGCCGTCCGCCCAGACGTGTTTGCCGAGGGCCTTCGCTTCGCGCGCACAATGGAGGACGGAGGTGAAGGTCGGGCGGCCCACGCCGGTCTGCATCCGCGTCGTGCACATCGCGCCCGGGCCGACGTTCACCTTCACGACGTCGGCGCCGGCCTCGATCAGCGCTCGCGTGCCCTCGGTCGTGCACACGTTGCCGGCCACGATCGGGACCTTGCCGGCGACCACGTTCTTCACCGCGCGGATCGCCTCGAGCATCCGGCGCTGGTGTCCGTGGGCCGTGTCGAGCACGATCGCCGAGACGCCGAGCTCGCACAGCTTGCCCGCAAGCTGCGGTGCCTGGGCGGAGATGCCCACGGCCGCCGCCACCATCAGCTCCCCGGAGCGATCGAGCGAAGGGCGGAGGAGCTCGAGCCGCACGGCATCCTCGCGCGTGAGCACGCCGACGAGGCGCCCATCGGCGTCGAGGACGGGCGCGGCCTTCACGTGCGCCTCCAACATGGTGAGGAACGCATCGCGGTTCGACACGCCGACCGGGAGCGTGACGAGCTTCCGCGACATCAGCGCCGAGACCGGCGTGTACTGATCGGAGTCGAGGTTCTTGTGGGTGACGATCCCCATCGGGCGCCGCTCCTCGTCGACCACGACGACGAGATCGTGCGAGCGCTTGCGGATGATCCCCTGCACGTCGCGGAGGGTCGCCTTCGGCGAGACCGACAGCGGCGTGTCGTAGCGCGGGTCGGCCGCCTTGATGTGCGCGATGATCCGCTCGGCGGTATCGAGCGCCATGTCTTGCGGCAGGACCCCGAGACCGCCGAAGCGCGCCATCGTCTCGGCCATGCGCTTGCCCGTGACCGCGTTCATGTTCGCGGAGACGATCGGGTGCGAGCCGCCGGGGAAATCGGGCGGCGTGAGGTCCGTGTCGAGGCGTGAGCTGCCGTCGAAATAGACAGGGCTGATGAAGACGTCGTCGGTCGCGAGCTCGAGCTCTTCGTCGCGTTCGGGATGAAGGAATTTCACGATTGAGAAGCCTACACCACGAGCACTGTCCCGCCGCGCGCGAGTCGCTCGCCCCGGACATCGATCGCCGTCTTCTTCGCCACTCCCGCAGCGCCCCGCTATCCTGCGTGCAGTGCGGCGCTCGTTCGGCTTGCCCCTCGCGTGTCTGGTTGCATGGGCGGCCGGAGGCACGACAGGCTGCAGCCCGAAGCGGGACGAGAAGCCGCCGACGACCAAGGAGGCGATCGCAGAAGCAGGCGCGCTCGGCGCTTCGACGCCTGCGCCGAGCGCGGCGAACGTCCCAGCATGCGCGGCGCTCGAGCCGGCGAAGGTCGCGCCGCTCGCGACGTGCGCGGCGAACGTCGTCAAGACACCGGTGCCCGAGATCGTCGACGAGCATCACTCCCTCGCGCCGTTCTTCGATCGACTCGCTGCGCTCGAGCGCGCGAACGCCGCGCGCCCGCTGCGCATCGCGATCTACGGGGACAGCAACCTGACGAGCGACTTCCTCCCCGGCCACCTGCGGCGCGTTCTCCAGACGCGTTACGGCGACGCCGGTCACGGCTGGGTGTCGCTCTCGCGCCCGTGGGGCAGCTACCGTCACGAGGACGTCTCGAACGCCGGCTTCTGGCCGATGTTCAAGCTCTACGCGCCGACGACGCACCTCGCCCACGACAAGCAATACGGCTTCGCCAACATGGCCGCGGAGTCGAGCGAGAGCGGCGCCTCGGCGTGGGCAGGAACGACGAAGGACCCGAAGTCCAAGATCGGCCAGAAGGTCTCGCGCTTCGAGCTCCACTACCTGAAGCAGCCCCGCGGCGGCTCGTTCAAGGTGCAGATCGATCGCAAGGACGTCCGCTCGGTCGAGACACGCGCGACGGCATTCGAGGCCGGCATCGAGACCTTCGAGGTGGACGACGGACCACACGAGCTCCGGTGCGTCGTGCGTGGCGACGGCAAGGTGCGGCTCTTCGGGGCGTCGCTCGATCGGTCACCCGCGATCAGCGACGATGCCCCTGGGAAGCCCGGCATCCAGATCGACTCGCTCGGCGCGGGCGCGCTCAACTACGAGCGGCTCACCTGGGTCGCGAACGACACGCGCCGCGCGCAGCTCGCACGCCGCGCCTACGATCTCGTCGTCATCTGGCTCGGGATGAACGTCATGTTCGTCCCGCCGAACAGGGACTACGCGAAGACCTTCATTACCGAGCTCCAGGCGGCGCTTCCCTCGGTTCCGATCCTCGTCCTCGGCCCCGGCGACACCGTGAAGGAGGGCCAGACGAAGTCCGCCCCGCGGATCGTCGCCGTCTCGAAGCAGATGCGCGAGGTCGCCGCCGAGGCCGGCGTCGCCTTCTGGGACTTCCGCGAAGCGATGGGCGGCGACGGCTCGATCATCGGCTTCACCAAGCGCGGGCTCACCGGCAAGGATCACATCCATTTCGGCCCGGAGGGCAGCCGCCTCATGGGCGACCGCCTCCTCTGCGCGCTGTCGAGCTCGTTCACGGCGCACGCCACCGAACATCCGCAGGCGGGCTGCCGCGCGGCGGACGCAGCCGCGCCTCCACGCTGACAGACGCTCCACCAGCGCCCCGATCCGGTATGGTGTGCCCATGCGCCGGTCTCTGGTGGCTCTCGCTCTCGCCGGGACGGCCGCGTGCTCGTACATCTTCGAGCTGCCCGCGACGAGCGAGATCCCGACGCCGGAGACCGACGCCGGAGACGCCGCGCCCCTCCCGGATGCGCCGCCGCCGTACGATGCGCCGCCGGAGATCCCGTTCTGCGCGAGCAGGACCACCCCGTCGCTCTGGTGCATCGACTTCGACGGCGTTCCTCCTCCCGAGCTCGCGAGCCTCGGGACGGTGCAGGTGACGGACGCGCAGCTGCTGCTCTCGAACGCGGTTGCTCGCTCGTCGCCCCGCTCGCTCCTCGTGAACGTCCGCGACGGGAAGAGCTCCACGGCGTCGATCAAACATGCGCTCGGCTCCGATCCCGAGGGCCTCACACTCTCGTTCGCTCAGCTCGTCTCCGCCTGGGACACGACCGGGGCGCAGCTCGCGGAGATCGAGCTCGCCGGCACGAACGGCACGTGCTTCATCCGCCTCGAGGGCGGCGCCACGGCGTGGTCGTTCACGCAGGTCTGCGAAGCCGGCGGCGTCGAGACGGCGCGTTCGACGACCGACGCCCTGGTCCCGATCGCGCGCGGGCGCTGGCAACGCTTCGCGCTCGAGGTCATCTTCGGTCCGACGCCGAGCGTGACGCTCGACATCGACGGCGCCCGGACGGGCGCGGCCGGAGTGGCGCCGCTCGAGCGCGCGCCCGCCTCGGTGACGATCGGAGCGAAGCTCGTGCCGATCGGAAACGTCACGCTCTTCCAGGACGATGTCCTCGTGACGAGCCCTTGAGCGTCCGCACGCCCTTTCGCTCGTCCGAGCCCTCGGACGCGTAGCGCCTCACCTCGACTTCACGCGAGGCGCTACGTGGAGGGCGCCGCTCAGATCGCGATGGCCACGAACGCGTCGGCGAGCTTCTTCATCGTCGCCGCGGCGCGGGCCTCGGCTGCGGTGAGCGGCTCGTCTCCCACGATCGGCTCGCGGACGTCGAAGTAGAATTTCGCCTTCGGCTCGGTGCCGCTCGGCCGCGCGATGACGCGGCTCCCGGACGCGAGCTCGAACGCGAGCACGTCGCTCTTCGGCAGATCGAGCGGCCGCGTCGTCCCGTCGGCGAGGGTGATGATCTGGTTCTGGAAGTCACGCACGCTCACGACGGTGTGCTCCCCGATCTTCCACGGCGGATTCTCGCGGAGCCGCTGCATGATCGCGCGGAGCTCGGCCAGGCCCTCGGCGCCCTTCCGTGTGAGGTTGAACTGCGAGCTCACGAAGAGTCCATAGCGCCGGTAGAGGCCCTCGAGATGCGCGAGGACGGTCGTCCCCGACGCGCGGAGAACGGCGGCCAGCTCCGCAAAGAGCACCGACGCGCTGATGCCGTCCTTGTCGCGAACGAGCTCGCCGACCGTGTAGCCGAGCGCCTCCTCGAAGCCGAAGACGAAGTGCTCACCGCTGTTCTTCTTCCGCTCGAGCGCCCGGTTCGCGATCCACTTGAACCCGGTCAACACCTCGTCGTACTGCGCGCCGAGCGCGTGCGCGACGACGCCGAGCATCGGCGAGCTCACGATCGACGCGATCACGAGCGGCTCACCAACCTTCGGCTTCGCGGCCTGCTCGAGGCTCTCGAGGCCTCCCGTGAGGAGGTAGTGACCGAGGAGGACGCCCACCTGGTTGCCGGTGAGCTGCACCCAGCCGGTGGGCGATGCGTCGCTCGGGAGGGCGACGGCGAGCCGATCGGCGTCGGGATCGTTGGCGATGACGAGATCCGCCTTGCGCGCGGTGGCGAGCGCGAACGCGAGGTCCATCGCCCCCTTCTCCTCGGGATTCGGGAACTCGACGGTGGGGAACGCGGCGTCGGGCTTCTGCTGCTCCGGGACGGAGACGACGTTGGTGAAGCCGGCCTGATCGAACGCCATGCGCGCGAGCTTGTCGCCGACGCCGTGCATCGGCGTGTAGACGATGGACAGCGTGCGATCGCCGTCGGTCCGCGCGCCGAGCTTCTTCACCTCGGCGAGGTAGGCGCTGTCGAGCTCCTCGCCGAGAATGGTGACGAGGCCCTTCGACTTCGCCTCCTCGATCGCGAGCCGCGGGACGTCCTTCGCCGCCGGGGCGCGCTCGATCGCGCGCGCGATGCCCACGTCGGTCGGCGGGACGATCTGCGCGCCGTTACCCCAATACGCCTTGTACCCGTTGTACTCGGGCGGATTGTGGCTCGCCGTGATCATGACGCCGGCGGCGCACCCGAGCCGCGAGACCGCGAAGGCGAGGAGCGGCGTCGGGACGACGTCGTCGAAGAGCTTCGCCTTGATGCCCGCAGCGGCGAGAGCGCATGCGGTGTCCTCCGCGAGCTCCTTGCTCATCCGACGGCCGTCGTAGCCGATCGCGACGCCTTTCTCCGCCGCGCCCGGCCCACCGGCTTCGAGGAGGTACTGGGCGAGGCCCCAGGTCGTGCGGAGGACGACGGCGCGGTTCATCCGGTTCGGACCGGCACCGATCACCCCGCGGAGCCCTGCGGTCCCGAACTCGAGCGAGCCGGCGAAGCGGTCGGCGAGGTCGGTCTTCGCTGGATCGGGCGCTGCGAGGAGCCCTTCGATTTCCGCGCGCGCGGAGGGGTCGGGATCGGCTTCGGCCCACGCACGGGCCAGCTTGATGACGTCGGCGAGATCCATCTCTTCCGGGTTATCACGGGATGGCTGACGGTTCACGCGTGATGCCGTGCGCTGCGGCGCCCGTGAACGCCGACGGGAAGATGCCCGTGAGCGCCGGTTGATCACGCACCCGCCGGTCCGGATCGCAGCGCGCCAGCGGATCACGAGCGATCGTCGACGATGCGAGCGATCCGCTCGACGACCGCCGCGCGGTCCTCGACCCACATCCCGGGGCTCACACGGAGAACACGCCAGCCGAGACGCTCCCAGAAGCGAGGGCCGTAGACGTCGCGGCGGAGCGCGTCACCCTCGCCCAGGAAGTCGGAGCAGTCGACACCGAGTCGCCAGCGCTCTTCGTCCGCACGCCCGACCGCGAGATCCAGCTTGCCGTGACCGAGCCCCAGGCCACGCTTCGTGCGGAGGCCGCGCGCCACGAGCGCAGCATCGAGCTCGCTGCAGATGCGCTCTCCGACGCGCGCATCGCTCGCACCGTGACGGCGGCCGCCGACGACGCCCTTGCCGCCGCCGAGCTCGCCGGCGTGGACGAGCAGCCGGTCCACCTCGGCAGCGCGGCCGCTGGCATGAGCGCGCACGAGCTCGAGATACGCGCGTAGCAGCTTGGGGCCGACGTGCTTCGAACCGCTCACGTCGAGGTCCTCGGGCTCGACCGACGTCACGACGACGAGGCCGCAACGCGCGCGCGTGACGGCGACGTTCAGGCGCTTCTCGCCGCCCTCGAGGCCGAGCGGTCCGAAGCGCGCATGCACGCGCCCGCCCGCCTCCGACGGTCCGTACGCGAGCGAGAGAATGATGACGTCGCGCTCGTCGCCCTGCACGTTCTCGAGGTTCCGGACGAAGAGCTGCTCGACGACGCTCCGCGCTCGATCGCGCTCGCAGGCACGACGAAAGGCGTCGGAGTGGCTCATCCGGCGGTCGAGGAGCTCGTTGACGAGATCGGCCTGCTTCTTGTTGAACGCAATGACGCCGATGCTCGGCGGCTCCCCGCTCACGTCGCTGGCCAGGAGCAGCTCCGCGACGATGTCGACGACGCGCTCGGCCTCGAGCTCGTTCGTCTGCTCTTGCCACAGGCCCGGGACCCTCACCCACGACAGTCCCTCACTCCGCGCGGGAGCGCGTCGGTCCGCCTGTGGAGCGGTGATGAGGCGCCCGCCGTAGAAGGCCGCATTCGAGAACGCGACGAGCTCCTCGTGACGCGAGCGGTAGTGCCACCGAAGGACGGTCCCGGGAAAGGCGACGCGAGCAAGCCCGAGGATCGAGCTCGTCGCGAGGACGGTGAGCTCGCCGGCGTCTTCGTCGTCGCCCTCCTGCTCCTCGTCGTCCACGTTCGCGCGGAAGAAGTGAGTGGGCGGCATCTGCTGATCGTCACCGGCGACGAGCGCGCGGCGAGACCGAGCGAGGGCGGGGAGCGCCGCCTCGACCGGACACTGGCTTGCTTCGTCGAGGACGACGAGGTCGAAGAGGTCGGCCCGCAGCGGGAAGAGCGATGCGACCGATTCGGGTGAGCAGAACCAGATCGGTCGGACACTCGAGAGCCCGTCATCCCAGTGCCGCTCGACGAGCTGCCGCATCGTCGCCCGGTTCCGCTTCTTCGCCACCTCGGCGGCGAGCTTGCGCACCGCGATCCCTCGCTTCCGATCGGACATCGTCTCGAGCACACGCTGCCGGTAACGCGCGAGCACACCGCGCCCGGCCGCATCGAGGCAACCGTCGAGGTCCCTCGAGAGCTGCTCGAGCAGGTCGGGATCGACGAGCGCAGCTTCGATCTGCGCCGCGGTCCGCCCGCTGCGGCCGAGCGCGATCCACGCGCGCTCGAGCGCGAGAAGGGCGTCGTCGCCGGCGCCGATCGGGACGGCGCTGTCTTCACGCGGCCGCCATTCGCGGAGGAACGCGCGGGTCCACGCCGGAAGGTCGCGCGTGCGGTCGTCGAGACGGACGGCCTCCATGCCGACCTTCTCGGCATCGGCGAGCGCTTCGATCCGTTCACGAGCCTCTACGGTGCGGCCACACGCGGCGGAGCCGACGACGGAGTCGAGGAACGTCTTCGCGAGATCGCCGGAGAGCGCACGTGCCGCGGCCTCGACCTCCACGTAGAGCCGCCCGCGCCGGCGCTCGGTGACCGCACCGAGAAGGAACGGCTGCTCACCGATCGTCTCCGGCGCCTCGCGCTCGAGGTCGGGGAGCGCCCCGAAGTCACCGCCAAGCCCCCTCAGCTCCTTCGCGAGCGTGTGGACGGCGCGGGTGCGGGCGTGATGCGTCTCCAGGACGGAGATCGCGTCGTCGAGATCGGCGAGTTCACCGCGGAGCCCGAAGTCGAAGAGCGCATTGTCGACGGGGAGCTCGTCGATCAGCTCCTGCCACGGGATCGCGCGCTCGCAGAGCCTCCGCGCGGCGGCAGCGAGCGACCGATCCTCCGCGGGCGTGAGGGACATGAGGCCCTTGCAGAGCGCAAGCACCTCGTCGGGACGCTTGCGGAGCGACCACCAGCGCGGGAGGAAGAAGCGATACCAGAGGCTCTCGAGATGCTCGAGCCTCGTGAGATCGGCGATCCAAGCATCGAGCCGCGTGCGCTTCTCGAGCACGAGCTCGGGCGGCGCCTCCTCGAGCTTCTTCCGTGCGCGCTTCAGGCGCTCCATCACCTTCTGCCACTCGCCGTGCACGACGTGGCCGCCGGTCCAGACCCATCCGAGAAGGAACGTGCGGAGCTCCTCGCGGTCGTTCCTCTCGATCGGATCGAGCAAGACGCTCGCCTCGTCCCAGAGCGCGGAGCGCTGCGACGCTGCGAGCGGCGTCAGGCTTCCGCGCGGAAGCGCATCGAGCTCGCGGAGCAGGTCGCGGAGGTTCCGGACCCGCTCGAACACGCCTTCGAGATCGGCTGTACGAAGGCCGCTCCAGTCCCCACGATTGGCGATCGGATGGGGCGCTGCGAGCGCGATCGTCTCTCGCGCAAGGAGCTCGATCGTGGGAACGAGCTCGTGTGCGCCGTCCTCCGTCGCCTCCGCCGCGAGCTCGCCGAGCTCGGGCAACGGCCGCCCGTCGTCGTCGAGCGAACGCTCGAGGAGGCGCGCGAGCCCTGGCTTCGAGCCGTCGCCGGCCATCACGGAGAACGCGGACTGCGCCGCCTCGAGCCGCGCAGAGAGCCGGCCGAGCACGCGCGTGTGCTCGCGGGTCCGGTGCTCGATGTCACGAGCGACCTCGCCGTCTCCCGCTCCTGCGCTCGATCCGCCGAGCTCTCCGAGCGTCCGCGCGACACCTTCGCAGACCTCGGTCCGATCGCGCTGCACGTCGTAGACGATCGCGATCGGCTCGCGGAGACCGACCGACGCGAGCCGATCGGCGACGACGTCCAGCGCGGCGCGCTTCTGACAGACCACGAGCACGCGCTTCCCCTCGGCCACGGCGGCGGCGAGCAGGTTCGCGATCATCTGCGACTTACCGGTGCCGGGCGGCCCCTGGACGACGACGGCGCCCTCGCCTGCGCTCGCGAGCGCCTCGTCCTGGCTGTCGTCCGAAGGAAAGACGCGCCACGCGAGCGTGTCCCCGGCGGTCGGCGCGGACTTCGCGCTCGTCGTCCGGATCGGACCCGAGCTCCCGGCGTCGTCGACCTCGAGGAGACGCGCGGCGACGCCGAGACGCTCGTCCTCATCCCCGTGCGGACCGACGAGCGTGGGGCCAGCAAGCAGCTCGTCGTAGTCGGCGACGATGCTGCTGTCCGAGCGCGGGAAGCGCCCGAGCACGAGATGCGAACGGAGCGCGAACGCACCGAGCGGCGCGCGGTCGCGATCGTCGCGGAGACGCGGCTCGACTCGCTCGAAGTCGGGGAAGGCGCCCGGCCGAGGAGCGTCGAGCTCGAACCCGACGCTCTCCAGGTAGCGGACGATCCCGGCCCAAGTCGGCTCGTCGCATTGGAAGCGGCCGTCATCGTCGTGCGCGAGCATGCCGTCGATCGTGAGCTTCACGCTCGCGAGCCGGACGAGCGCGTGCGCGAGCGACTCGTTGAGCTCCGGCGGACCTAGCGGCTCGAGCATCCACGAGAGGCGTCCGGTCGACGTCATCCCGAGCTTCACGGGATAGAGGAGGAGCGGGGCGCGGATCCAGGTCCCGTCCTTGGTTCGTCCTTCGAGAAACGGCCAGCCCACGGCGAGATCGCGCGTGCCCGTCTCCGACCAGGCCATCGCGCTCGCGTGGGCGAGCGCGGCGACGTCGTGCGTGAAGGCGCGCGCGTCACGCGCCGGCTCGACGTCGCAAAGCGCGACGCCCGCCGCGCCCTCTCTCCCGAGCATCGCGAGGATGCGTTCGAACGCGGGCGCATCGATCGCGTGAAGTCGATGGAGATCGAGCGCGCCGGACTGCGTGGTGCGGGTGAGGCGAAGCGAGCGACTCCGGAGCGATACCGCGACGAGACGCGCGCGCAGCTGACCGAGCCGGCGCCGTCGGCTCTGATCGAGATCGGATGCCGAGCTCCCATCCATCGCGGGGTCGGAGCTTAGCCCGGCGCTCGATCGACCTCCACGGAGAGCTCGAGCATACGCGCGTTGCAAGGTGATTCCCCGCTCCGTCGCCTGGCAGCGCAGGCGTCCCCGCGCTAGAAGCCCCGTAATGGATGAGAGCTCGCGGGGGCGGGACCAGGATCCCCCCGCGTTGCCGGTGGAAGGCGCAGTGCTTGCGTCCGTGCGCGCGGCGCTCTTCTGGATCCATTTCGGCATCGGAGTCGTCGTGGCCGCCGTGGTCCTCACGATGGCGTCGACCGGGACGATCATGGCGTTCGAGCACGAGATCCTCGCCGCCCTCGACGCGCGCCACCGCATCACCGCGCCGGAAGGGACAGCGCAGCTCCCTCCTTCGAGGATGCTCGCGACGGTCACCCCGCAGCTCCCTCCGGGGACGAAGCCGAGCGCGCTCACCGTATATGCCGAACCCGGCGCGCCTGCCCTCCTCGCCGCCAAGGGCAGCGGGTACTGGCTCGTCGATCCGTACAGCGGCGAGATCCTCGCCGAGAGCAGGGCGCGCGCGTTCTTCGCCCTGGTCGAGGACGTTCACCGCAACCTCGCGCTCGCGCGCTTCGACAAGTCGTCCGTCGGGAAGACCGTCACGGGATGGACCGCGGTGGGCGTCGCGTTGCTCGGCGTCTCGGGGCTCTATCTCTGGTGGCCGGCCAAGCGCGGTGGCCCGGGCCGCTTCCGTCGCGTCGCGTTCTTCCGGCGCACGGGCAACCCGGCCGCGCGTGACTTCAACTGGCACAACGTCATCGGCGTGTGGACGGCTCCGGTGCTCGTCGGCATCGCGCTCACGGGGACGACCATCTCGTTCGACGGCGTGAAGAAATTCGTGACCACGACGTTCGGCGTCGCCGCGTCACGTCCCGAGCCGCCGCCGGCGTCCGCGAAGTTCGATCTCGACGAGGCCTTGGCCGAGGCCGTCCGCCGGGTCCCGGAGTGGACGGCCGTCAACGTGCGCTGGCCCGCGCGCGACGGAAAGCTCACGCTCCGCATCCGCACCGGGCACGGCACGCGCCCCGATCAGTGGAGCCTCCTCACCTACCGCGTCGACAACGGCGCGGTCGCCTCCTTCTCGCGTTACGAGGAGGCGAAGACGGGCACGAAGATCCTCGGCTGGGCGCGCTGGCTCCACACCGGACAGGCGCTCGGCCTTCCGGGCCAAGCCGTCGGAGCGATCACCGCCGTCGGTGCCACCGTGCTCGCGGGGACCGGGCTCACGATGGCGTGGCGCCGGATGCGGAGGACGCTCTTCGCGCGGCGACGCGGAGCGAAGGGCACCGCGCAGCCGTCGGCGTGAGCGCGAGCGAGACGCGCGCGACCGAGGAGCGAGCGGGTCGGGGCTCACGCCCCAACCTCCCGCAGCGGAGGGCGTTCGCCCGCGATCAGCTCTCGAGCTGACGCATGCCCGGGGCCTCGCGCCCCGTCGTCGCGACGTACTCGTCGTACGGGCCGCCGTAGACGTGGGGCCCCTTCGGCGAGAGCTCGAGGATCCGCGTGGCGATCGCGCGGAGGAACGCGCGGTCGTGGGACACGAAGACGATCGTACCTTCGTACTGGGAGAGCGCCTTCACGAGCGCGCGCTTCGTCACGATGTCGAGATGGTTCGTCGGCTCGTCGAGGACGAGGAGGTTCGGCGCATCGAAGAGGATCTTCGCGAGCGCGAGGCGGGCGCGCTCGCCGCCGGAGAGGACGCGGATCGGCTTGTCGTGATCGTCGCCGTGGAAGCCGAACGCGCCGGCGAGGGACCGGAGCGTGCCGAGGTTGGTCGTCGGGCTGTGAGCGACGAGCTCCTCGATGACCGAGCGATCGGCCGTGAGCTGTTCCATCTGGTGCTGGGCGAAGTAGCCCATCGTCACCGACGCTCCGACCGTGACCTTGCCTGCGTCCGGCGTCAGCGCGTTCGCCATCATCTTGAGGAGCGTGGTCTTGCCGGAGCCGTTCTCGCCCATCACCGCCCAGCGCTCGGTGCGACGGACGAGGAGGTTCAGGCCGTCGTGGATCGCGCGCTCGCCGTACTTCTTCTTGACGCCCTCGACCTTGATGACGTCGTCGCCGCTACGGGGCGCGGGCCTGAAGTCGAAGGTCTTCTCGATGATCCGGCGCGGCGGCTCGACCTTCTCGATCTTCTCGAGCTTCTTCACGCGCGACTGCACCTGCGCGGCGTGGCTCGCGCGCGCCTTGAAGCGCTCGATGAACGCCTTCTCCTTCGCGAGCATCGCCTGCTGACGCTCGTACTGCGCCTGCTGCTGCGCCGCCGCGAGGGCGCGCTGCTGCTCGTAGAACTCGTAGTCGCCCGAGTAGCTCTTCACCTCACCGCCATCGAGCTCGACGATCTTCTTCACGACGCGGTTCATGACGTCGCGGTCGTGGCAGGTCATGAGGACCGAGCCCTGGTAGTCGCGGAGGAAGCCCTCGAGCCAGAGGATCGACTCGATGTCGAGGTAGTTGGTCGGCTCGTCGAGGAGCAGCGCATCCGGGCGCGCGAGGAGGATCTGCGCGAGCGCGACGCGCATCTTCCATCCACCGGAGAGGTTTCCGACGTCGCCCTCGACCTGCTGCGGCGAGAACCCGAGACCGGCGAGGATCGCCTGGGCACGGGCCTCGAGGTCGTAGCCTCCGAGCTCCTGGAAACGCGCCTGCACGTCGCCGAAGCGCTCGACGGCGTCGTTGAAGCCGGGATCCTCGGGATCGTTCAGCTTCGCCTCGAGCTCCTTCATCTCCTCGCCGAGCCGACCGGCCTCGCCGGCGCCGGAGAGCGTCTCCGCCAGGACGCTCCGTCCCTTGAGGTCGCCGACGTCCTGCCGGAAGTAGCCGATCGTCGTGCGCTTCGGCCGGTCGACGAGGCCGTCGTCCGGCTGCTCCTCGCCGGTGATCAGGCGAAAGACGGTGCTCTTGCCGGCGCCGTTCGGCCCGACGAGGCCCACCTTCTCGCCGTCACCGAGGTGGAAGCTCGCTTCGAGGAAGAGGATCTGGCCGCCGTACTGCTTCGAGACGTTCGAGAACGAAATCATGGGAAAGCCTGCGCTCAATAGCACGGCCGACCGATCGATGGAGCGCGACTGCGACCGAGCCCTCGCTCCGGCTTCTGGATTGGAGCGGGCCTCCCGGGCGTATGCTCATCCGCATGCAGCGGACGCTCGCCCTCCTCCTCGTGCTCCTCGTGCTCGGCTGCAAGAAGAAGCCCCCGGCAGAGCCACCGGACGCCGGGCCCACGGCGAAGGCCGTCGCCGATCCGGGCGCGATCGCCGGCAAGGGCCCGAGCGACGCCGGCTCGCCAGGCCCGGCCGCGGACGGCGACGCCGGCGCGAGCACGACCGTCACGAGCCCTCCCCTCCCGCTCGCATCGGACGACCTCGAGCTCGTCGCCGTCGGCAAGAGCTGGGGCTCGAAGATCATCTGGCTGAAGATGCTCGGCTCGCGCGTGTGGCTCTCGGGGCGCAACGTCGACGCGTACGCCGACGGCGACGGCCCGCTCGTCCCCGGGCCGGACATGCTGAAAGGCCTCCCCTACAAGCCTGGCGTGCACACGCTCGACGTCGCCGGGATCCATCCTCGGCTCTACGTGCTCCGCGCGAAGGACGTGTCGTCGCGTGTCGAGTCGCCTGAGCCGACGGTGTTCGTTCATCACGAGAATGGCTGGAGCCAGGCAAAGCCGCTCGACCTCATCTCGTACCCGCATGCGTTCGTCCCGTGGGGTGACGGCGTCATCGTCGTCGACTCGCAGATCCACCTGAACGCCGGGCCGTACGACAACGAGGAGCGTCCCGGGACGACGCTCCTCTACGTCGACCCCGACGGGAACGTCGGCGCGCCGAACGTCACGCTCGATCGCCGGTTCCTCGCGTGGGCGGCGGCGTCCGACGGAACGACGCTCTCGCTGCTCGGCACCATGGGCGATCCCAAGCGGGACGAGCCGTTGACGAACGGGCTTCACGTCGCCCGCGGCACCGCAAAGGACAAGCTCTCGGTCCTCCTGCTCGCCCCGAACGCGCAGGCGGGCATGGAGATCTACGGCTCGAAAGTCGCCGAGCTCGGGAGCGTCGCCTGGGTGACGCCGCCGCGATCCGTCACGATCGAGGAGACCTGGAAGCCGACACCGACGACGGTGTTCCGGGTCGCAGATGGAAAGTCCCAGCCCAAGAGCGCGTGGTCCGGCGACGACTGTCACGTGCAAGGAGCGGCGTTCGTCGAGACGACGCTCTTCGTGATCCGCGAGTGCTTCGGCTCGGGTGAGGCGCCGTCGCTCGTGCGCATCAGCCCCGACGGCAAGCGCGAGCGCGTGAAGCTGCCGATGCTCGCGAAGAAGGAGGGCGGCTCGTTCCGCGTCGCGACGGCGAGCGACAAGGTCCCGTTCCGCTGCGACCCGAAGAAGCTCCACGTCCGCGCGCCCGCCGACCTGTGGATCGAGGCGGAGTGCGGAGGCGAAGGCGGCGGCATCCCCGCCGTCTTCCGGCGCGGCCACGCGCAGGAGGCGGTGACGCTTCCATGAGCCGAGCTGCCGAGCGCAGGCACGGAGAGGCGTGAAGGAGCGCATCGCCTTCGTCGCCGTGGCGATCGCTGCGTGCACGAGCATCGTCGCCGAAGGCCAGCCGGCGCCGCCGATGCCGGGGCCGGCACGCGCCGGCTACGTGCGCGGCACGCGCGCCGAGGACGACGCTGCCTGCGTGAAGTGCCACCGCGCGGAGGCGCGCGACCACGAGGGCTCGCTCCACCGCGCCAGCTTCGACGACGCCTCGTTCCAGCGCGGCTACCTCGTCGAGCCGAAGGCGTTCTGCCGCTCCTGTCATGCGCCCGAGTCGGAGCCGAGCCGGGAGCCCGACGCCTTCGCGCGCTCGCATGGCGTCGCCTGCGTCACGTGTCACAAGCCCGATCCCGCCGGCCCCGTATTGAGCTCGCCATCGGCGAAGCCTTCGCGGGCACCACATGCCACGGCGCGCATCCCCGACTTCGGCACGCGGGCATGCGCGAGCTGCCACGAGTTCGCCTTCCCCGGCGGCGAGGCGCTCGGCGACGAAGGACGGATGCAGAAGACGATGTCGGAGCACGCCGCGTCCTCCGCGCGCGATCGATCCTGCGCCGACTGCCACATGCCGAAGGACGAGACTGGACGGAGCGGCCACCGCTTCGCCGCCTCGCGCGATCCGGCGCTCCTCGCTCGGTCGGTCACCGTCGACGTCGCCCGCACGCCGGAGGGATTCCTCGCCTTCACGGTAAGGGCACGCGACGTCGGGCATGCGTTTCCGACCGGCGACCTGTTCCGCCGCCTCGTCCTCCGCGTGCACGGACCACGCGGCGTGATCGAGCGACCGCTCGAACGAACGTTCAGCGCTCGCAAGAACGAGCACGGTCGCGTGGTGCGCTTCGAGACGAGCGACCGCCGCCCGGCCCCGGAGCAGCGTGTGCTCGTGCCGACCGTGGCAGCCCCCGGCACGCGCTACGAGCTCGTCTACCAGCGGCTCACGGGCGTCGGCCAGACTCCCCCGTTCGCCGTGACGGTCGAGGACGAGATCGAGCTCGCGCGCGGCACGCTGTGACCGCGGATGAACACGCGAATCGATGGCGCTGCGAGAGCCCTCTGCGAACACTTTCGGGGCAAGGCGGACTTTGCCGACCTTCGACGATTCTTGAACACCTGCTCCAAGGCGAACGTGAATTGATGACGACCGACGAGCTGATGCATGCGCTGATCGACCGTGGAGCCCGTCCACGTGCTCGGAGAGCCGATGCTGATGACTTCGGAAGGAGCGAGGATCTCGACCGCCTCCGGGCACAGCTCCGACTACAGCTCTTCGGAGTCGGTACTCGAGGAGCTGGCGCGACGTGCGAGCGGAGGCAATCCGCGGGTTGCCGCAGAGGCGCCGTTAGCCCGACTGCAGACGGTGGGGTAGAGGTCGTGTCATGAAACCCGTCCTCTACGTCGGCAATCGGAACTACTCGTCGTGGTCGCTTCGGCCTTGGCTCGTTCTCACGTGGGGTGGGATCGCCTTCGAGACGCGCGTGGTCGCGCTTGGTGGTGCTGGTTACGGGAAGCGGCAGATGGAGTCGGTGCTCGCGATCTCGCCGAGCGGGACGGTGCCGGCGCTGCACGTGGGAGACGAAGTCGTCAGCGACTCGCTCGCGATCTCGGAGTGGGCCGCAGAACAGGCCCCCGGCCTGTGGCCGTCCGATCCGACAGCGCGGCTTCATGCGCGCGCAGCGACGTGCGAGATGCACTCCGGCTTCCCCGCTCTCCGCGCCAATCTCCCGTGCAACATCCGCCGGCGCGCAGCGCCGCGCGAGCTGTCCGAGGACACGCGCCGCGAGGTCGCTCGCGTGGAGGCGCTGTGGACGTCGCTCCGCGCACGTTTCGGCGAGCAGGGCCCCTACCTCTTCGGCTCGGCTCCGACGATCGCAGATGCATTCTACACGCCCGTCGCCACTCGGTTCCGGACCTACAGCGTCGCGCTCTCGGAGGAGGCGCAGCGCTACGCCGATACACTCCTGTCGAATCCGGCCTTTCGGGCGTGGGAGGCAGAAGGCAACGCCGAGCCGTGGGCGATGGACGCCTGGGACGACGCCTGAGCCGTATCCGTTCGCGATGACGCGATGAGCGGCGAAGCGCGAGTCGTTTCGCCTCGGCTTCGTCTCCGGCAGCGGGGCTCGCCTCGTGGGGCACCGAGCTCCGCATCGCCACCGGAAGGCGAGCGAATGCGTGCATACCCCGAGCAAGGCGTCCCCGGGCGACAGCGACGTCGAGCCAGGGGCGGCGAGCGCCCGGGGTCGGAAGGCGCGGGGGCGCCGGGCGGAGCGCCGACCGATAAGCGCCGCGACGTGCCCTAGGCCCATCCCACGCAGTCGACCGTTCGACGCACCGCAAGGCTCGACCCGACGAGAAAGCAAACAACATGCGTTGCTCGAGGTCCTCGGGGTAACCGCTCGTTTCCGTGTCCGATGACGATTCGGATTTCTCGCTCGACGCACTCGGGACGCTGACCGGCGCGAAAGCGCGGGTCGTCTCGACCGGGGCTTGCTGGCTACGAGTCGCGTCCTTCGTGCGCGGAAGGCCGTTCGACGCGATCGAAGCGTCGGTCGCCCGCAGGGGTTCCGGTGAGCCGCGATGACCTGACCGGCGCCCGAGGTCTTCGGACGCGGTTCATCTACCGGATGCGTCGCGGCGGCTTCTCGAGCTTTCCCCGACGCTGCGGGACCCGGCCTGCTTCAGGACGAGCGGCTGCGAGAGCGAGTCGAGCCCTCGAGCCGATCGTCCGCCAGTCGCCCGGTCCATGTTCGATGGCGATTTCCGAATTCGCGCTTGACGTCATTGGAGACGATGACCGGAGCAAAAGCGCGGGTGATCGCGTCGACCGGGCCGTGCTGGTAGAGAGTCTGCGTATTCCGTGGCGATCGTGTACGGAAGGCCTCGCGACGAGATCGAAGCGTCGGTCGCCCGCCGGGGTTTCCCGTGAGCCGCAATGACCTGACCGGCGTCCCGCGACGTTGCGGGGGGGCCGGCCTGCTTCAGGACGAGCGGCTGTTACATCGTTTGCAGCTCGAGAGAGAGAGTCGTGCCCTCGAGCCAATCTTCCGCCGGTCGCTCGATCCATGTTCGATGACGAATTCCGAGTTCGCGCTTGACGTCATTCGAAAGGATGACCGACGCAAAAGCACGATTGGTCACCTCGACCAGGTCGTGCTGGCAAGGAATCCCGTTCTCCGTGGCGATCGCGCGCGGAAGGGCTCGCGACGTGATCAGAGCGTCGATCGCCCGCGGATGGGGCCTTTCCGTGAGCCACGAAGGTGCATGTTAGAAGCGCTCATGGACAAGCTGGGGGATCTGTCCGACGAGGACCTGCTCGCACGTCTGCGCGGGCATGTCGGCAAGGGCAACGTCTGGTGCGCGCAGCTCATCGCGTACCTCGTCGAGGTCGAGGAGCGGCGCCTCGATCGAATTCACGCGTGCTCGTCATTGTGGGACTTCTGCACGCGCAAGCTCGGGATGAGCGAGAGCGAAGCGCACCGTCGGATCGCAGCGGCACGCGCCGTCCGGCGCTTCCCTCAGGTGCTCGGCTACATCGAGCGGGGCGTGATCCACCTCTGTGCTCTCTACGCGCTGCGGAAGCACCTAACGAGCGTCAACGTCGACGAGCTGCTCCGCGAAGCGTCCGGCAAGAGCACGCGGGAGGTCGAGAAGATGGTGGCCGCGCGCTTTCCTCGTCCGGACGTCCCGGCTTGCGTCGAGCTCGTCGCGGCGCAAGCGCCGCTGTCACCGATATCGCCGGTGTCCGTCGCAACGCCGTCGCCGGTGTCCGTCGCGATGCGCTCCGATTCAGTGCCGGCGTGGTCTCTGTCGCTAGCGGCGCCGCCCGCGCCCGGACCTCGGCAGCGGATCGAGCCGCTCTCGGCGACGAGGTACCGAATCGAGCTCACCGTGAGCGCCACGACGAAGGAAACGATCGACCGCATCAAGGACCTGATGCGCCATCGCAACCCGAGCGGCGATCTGGAGACCATCCTCGACGCATCGCTCGCGCTGCTTCTTGCCCAGCTGGAGAAGGAGCGGCTCGGCAAGACGCCTCATCCACGAGGCAGGAGGCGTAAGCCGGCCGAGGCGACAAACGCATGCTCCTCGTCCACCTCGACACATGTCTTGAGCACGACTCGGGATCCGACCGCGCCCGTCGATGTGGGGGCGACGGCGGACGATCCGGTCGCGCACGTGCGCTCGGAGGTCACGATGCGCGCCCCGCACGGGCGCGCACGTGTGGGGACGGCGGCGGGCGATCCGGTCGCGCACGTGCGCTCGGAGAGCAAGACGCAGGATCCAGGCGCGCACGTGCACGCGGACACGGTCAGCGGTAACCAGGGAGTGTCGGTAGCCGCGCCTGCGAATGCCGAGCCGAAGACGGCGGAGCCGGCCATGTCCACGCCTGCAACGAAGGCGGCGCGGAAGGACTCTCGGTATGTCCCGAGAGAGCTGCGGCGGGAGGTCTTCGAGCGAGACGGCAAGCAGTGCACCTACGTGGGCCCCGACGGCGATCGCTGCCCCGCCCGCGGGTACCTCGAGCTGGATCACATCCGCCCGAAGGCCCACAGAGGGACGGAAACGGCAGCCAACCTGCGGGTGAGGTGCAGAGCGCACAACGCGCTCTACGCCGAGCAGGTCTTCGGCCGCGCGCACGTCGCGGGCCGCATGCACTTGCATCATCGCAAGTTCGCGCCGCCGGCACCGACCTCCTTCGAGACCTCCGCCCGAGGTCTGCGGTCCCCGGGCTTTCGCGAGCCCGAAGTGCGTCGAGTGCTCGCGACCCTCGCGAAGAAGCGCGACATGGAAGCCGCTCCCGTCGAGACGATCCTGCGCGAAGCGCTGCTCGTCCTCACCTAGCCGTCGCCGCGGAGCAGCGGCCGCCCTGCCCGACCGCATCACGCGAGCGCGCCGGTGCTTCCCCTCGCAACGCGTTGGCCCCAGGCTCCGGTCGTCGTCGATGGCCACCTACTCGATGCACTCACCGGTGGCCGCCCCGACGAACGGACTGCACTTGTTCATGTCGTCGTCGTTGAGAGAGCTGCCCGAGCAACCGCCCGTCCCGTTCAAGACCACCCGCCCCGCGCGTCGCCCCGCCGCTCGACGACGGACGATGCTCCGTCGTCAGGGAAGGATCACGACGGGCTCGCAGCGCGCCTCGACGCCGTCGGTGACGTCGCCGGCGTGGATGCGCATGCCTGCAGCGACCGTGTTCGCGCCGCAGTCGAACGGGCCGACGGCCGTTGCGCTCGTTGCCCCGATGCCACCGGCGACCAAAGCAGCGGCGCCAATGGTGACGGTGAGGTTCGAGTAGCTGAGTGGCGCGCAGACGATCTGGACGTACGCCGCGAGGTCGCGCACCGGAGGGAAGTCGACGGGCATCGTGTTGCCCCGAATGCCGACCACGACCTGGTTTGCCGGACAGATCACCTGCGTGACACGTGAACCGGGGGCGTCGGTGCCCCGGGCATTGGCCACATCGGGAACCCCGACTCCCGGACCGATGGAGATCACGGTCTCGCCGCCGCTCGGGAGCTGGGGCGTACCGCACAATGTTCGCACCTTCGTCAGCACGCCGTCGTAGAAGCCGCGGGCAGCTCCACCTTCCAGGCCAACGACGAGCTGACCTGCGGGGCAGCGATCCTCGTACAGGCTGCCGCCAACCGTCCCGATCCTACCGGAGTACGAGACGTCGACCGCTCCGTCGGACGCGTCTGCTGCATCGGCTGCGTCCGCACCGGCGTCGGCGTCAGTATCGGCATCCATCGGATCGCCAGCGTCGAAGCCCGTCGTACCTCCTCCATCGAAGGGAGAAAACGACCCGTCGAGCTGGAAGTCGGGTCCGCGCCCCGATGACGGGTCGGCCTCGCAGGCGGCGAGACCGCCCATCACCGACAAGGCCATTCCGGAGACGCAGAGGCAGAGCACGGAGGTCTTCATGGCAACCACTTGTCTACACCCATCTCGTCACCGGTCCCGTCACCCTTTTGCAGGTGGATGCGAAGGCCTGGCGATCCGGTGTGCGGGTGATCCACGGAGGAACCCGCGTACGATCCCGAGGACTGGGCCTCGAGGAAGCCACGGAGATGGGACTCGGCGGCGGCGTACCGCTCGCCTCGCACGAGAAGTTTGCGCTGCTCGAGCGGCGACGTGGAGGTCGGCGGCGCCCCCTCCCCGCGGAAAACATCGACGCTCTCGCGCTGCGACCTGCTCCGATGCCGTGAAACGATGGCAGAATGCGCATCGATGGCAGTGGAATCACCGCACCGCCCCGGCACCGACCACTCGGGGCCGACCCGCCTCGGTCGTTGGGATGTCGTCGCCAAAATCGCGAGCGGCGGCATGAGCAGCATCTATCTCGGCCGCCAGGTGGAACCCGGCCCCGATCCGCACGAGCCTCGCATGGTTGCACTGAAGGTGCTTCGGCACGAGGTGCGCGACGATCCACGCGTGATCAAGATGTTCCTCACCGAGGGACAGCTCCTCGTTCGCCTGGTCCACCCGAACATCGTGCGCACGCTCGAAGTTCACGTCGACGACGAGCGCGGCTTCATCGCGATGGAGCTCCTGCTCGGTCAGTCGATCGCCGCCATCCAGGATGCATGCGTCGAGCGCGGTCTGCGACTCAACCCGGAGATCGCCGCCTTCTGCGTCGCGCGCGTCGCGGACGCGCTCCAGTACGCCAACGAGATCACCGACGACGACGGCCGCCCGCTCGACATCATCCACCGCGACGTGACCCCGCAGAACGTGTTCGTGTCGTACGCGGGTGAGGTCAAGCTGATTGACTTCGGAATGGCCAAGATCGTGGACGGCAGCATCACCGGGCCGAACCTCCTCGTCGGCAAGCTCCCGTACCTTGCGCCGGAGCAGATTCAGCAGATGCCGCTCGACCACCGCACCGACATCTTCGCGCTCGGAGTGACGTTCTGGGAGCTGCTCACGGCGAAGCGACTGTTTCGCCGCAACACCGACGAAGAGACCATCGAAGCCGTCCGCTCGGGCCGCATCCCCGACGTCCGCGAGGTGGCGCCGGAGGTGCCCGAGGAGATCGCGCGCATCGTCGCGACGGCGCTCGAACGCGATCGGGACAAGCGCTACTGGTCAACGTCGGAGCTCGCCTACGACCTCGACGCGTTCCTCGTGCCAGACGTTCAAGCCGGCATGGGCGAGCGCTTGTCCGCGCTCGTGCACACGCTCTACCCCGACGAATACGCCGAACAGCAAGGCTGGCTCGTGCCGCCGCCGGGAAGCTCGCACTCCGTGTCGTTGCCGCCCGCGCCGCCCGCGCCTCCCTCGTCCCGATCCGGGCTTCCGCCGATGCCGCCGTCCTCCCCGAGCCTCTCAGAATCGGTGCCGGTTCGGCGCTACACGCTGCCTCCGATGAATCCGCCGCCGCGCTTCGGAGCCGCCTCATCGCGACCGTTCCTTCAGCCTGCGGCGCCGAACGACGACGACACTTGAGAGAGCCGACGCAACGCCGGCCTCGGTGAGTGTCGAAGACGTGGCTTCGGCTCCAGACAATAAAAGCTGCAAAATCATCGGATCAGGGACAAACGACCCCGGGCAAGGTTTCTTGCAATGGGCGGCCCCTTCCATCGTCGGTATCTCACCGAGCGAGTCGCTGCAGGGTGAATCGTCACCACGCCGCGATGGGGATGGAGGGCACGATCATGAACAAGATTTCGATTGTCGCAGTGGGGCTTCTCGCTGGTCTGCTCGGGAGCGCGTGTGCCGTCTCGGCCGACGGGACGAGCGAGCCGGAAGCCGAGAACCTGGGAGCGCAGTCTTCGGCGCTCGTGACCACCGTGGGCTCGGGCTACGCGTGGGTCCTCGCGAGCGGCAGCTTCGGCGGTGGCTGGAACTCCACGAGCGGAGCGATCACCACTTCGAAGCTCGGGACCGGCCAGTATCAGGTCGACTTCGCTGGTCAGTCGTCCACCAACGCCAATGCGCAGGTCGTTGCGTACGGCTCCAGCAGCACGCGCTGCAAGCTGGTCACGAACGCCGTGGGTACGACGTACACGCGGTGGCTCGTGCTCTGCCACGACGCCGCAGGCGCGTTGACCGATAGCGCCTTCAACATCCTCACCGACCACCGCACGGGCAGCGGCTCCGCGGGCAGCGCGTACCTCACCAGCTCGATGTCCGGCTCGGTGAGCGACTCGTTCAACTCGGGCGGCGGGACCAACACCGTCGCCGTCGATTCGACGGGCGTCTACACCGTGACGATGCCCGGCTTCACGAGCGCGAATTCCTCGGTTCACGTGACGGCGACGGGCCTCAACGGTAATCGGTGCCAGGTCGGGTCGTGGGGGCTGACCACCGTCCGCGTGAGGTGCTTCGACGCGAGCGGAGCGCCGGCGAACACCGGCTTCAGCATTGCGCGCCGACCGAGCTCGCTCATCGACGGGCAGATCGGCGGGCACGGATGGGTCAGCGGCGGAACGTTGCCGTCCGGATACACTCTGACGACCGGCAGTTGCCCGAACAACATCCCGCAGCCGATGACGCTTGCGGCGAGCGGTAACGACATCGTGATGACGCTCCCCGACGCCACCTTGCCGCCCGGCGGCGGCTGGCCCGACGTGATGCCGATCGTGACCGCCTACGGCTCGGGCACCAACACCTGCAAGGTCGTCGGCTGGGGCGTGAGCGGAACGACCGCGAGCGCGACGGTGCGCTGCTTCGACAACGCCGGCGTCCAGGTGAACGCGTCGACGACGCCGTTCACCTTCACGTTCACCAGCAAGCACTTCCCGTTCTGCTGAGCGACGGCGAGGAATGATCTGAGTCGCCGGCGTAGCCTCGACGGGTTACGTCGGCGGCCGCTCACCGACGAGCCGACCACCTTCAATACAGGCGGCGGATCTCCTCACCGTCGTGCAAGTCGTCGACGGTCGCGTAGCGAGCCGCGAGATCGAGGCGCAGGTAGCGCCTGTTCTCGCGGGGAGCTCCGAAGACGACCGGACACAGTTGATGCCGGCCTTCCTTGAAGAAGCCGGTCTCGTCGCGATCGTGGCCATGGACGACCACACCGAGCTGCAACCCCGACGAGGCGGAGACCTGCTCGAGCATCGTCCGCGACTTCTCGTCGGGCTGACCGTACGCCGTGAGAAGCGCGCGCATGACCGTCCGCTCGGCGTAGCTCATCTCCGCGATCGCCAGCGGGATCGTGTCGAGCGCTGCGAGGTCGGAGAGCGAGTCGTCCGGCGAGCCGTGCGTGAGCAGGACGCCGCACGGCGCAGCAACGGCGAGGAGAGCGCCGGAGAGCACGTCGCGAAGGCGATCCCGCGCGCCATCATCGAGAGTGGCTTCGAGCGCGAGGACCTCGTCGTCGTGGAACTTGTGCGTGTGCGGCCCGCCGACGTGCCCGTGATCGTGATTGCCGAGGACGAAATGCACGTGGCCTGGCGCCTCGACGATGAGCCGTCGAATCGCGTCGACGATCTCCATCGATGAATCTGGGTAGTCGTAGAGCTCGGGGCGCTCGCGGCGCGCGCCCTCGTCAGGTCCGTGCACGACGTCGCCGAGGATGACCCAGTGGGTCTCCGGCTCGCGTGCGCGCTCCTCCCGAAAGATCGTCTCGAGCCGGGCGAAGTCTTCGCCGTTCCCATGAACGTCGGTGTTCACGAGCAGCACACCATGGTCCGGCAGGAAGAGATGTCTCGAGCGCAGCATCAACGCCGTTCGCTCATCCGCCTGCCGTAGGCGCGGGGGAACGCGCCACGCTGAGCTCGTGGGCGCGACGGGCGACCGAGTCGTCATCGACGGAGAGGAGCTCCGCGGCCGCCATGTCGGGGCCGAGGATGCAGCGCCGCCGGAGAATCTCCTGCTCGACGCGAACGAGGCCCGAATCGACCGCATTGGCGATGGCCGGCGCCTCGAGCTCCGCGTGATTCGCGATACCGGTGACGCGGATGCCCGAGCCACCGGGCTGCGCGTAGGCGCGACAGCGGACCGTCGAGATCTTCGGTCCCTTGGGAACCGAGATCCAACCGATGCCCACGGTCGCGAACATGGCGAGGCCGACGAGGGACGACGCCATCGACTTCGCGCCGCTGCCGATGTTCATCGGAAGTGAGAAGTCGAGCGTCATCACCGTTCCATCCCAGTGCTCGCCGACGGGCTGACCGAGCACGTAGGGCAGTGCGGCGCGCAGATCGCCGAGCGACAACGGAGAGAATGCCCAACCTTGGCGCTCTCCGCGCCCCCACTGCTCGTTCTGGTGCTGAAGCACGAGGCGGGCGTGAAGATCGCCGGCAACTTCGGGCGTGAGCCCCAATCCGTCGACGCACGTGTGGAGCACGCGGTCTCCGAGCAATGGCGCGTTCGGTGGACGAGGATCGTGACGCTGGTGCGGAGGCATCTGGAGCACCGTCATGAAGAAGCGGTGCACGGCGTCCGCGGCATCCGCCGCCGTGATGAGCGTGATCTCGCGCGGGCCCAAGCTCGTGGCGAGCACGAGCTTGCGCTCGAGCAAGCCGCGCTTGGGCGTCACGTTCTGAATGTGCGCGTAGGGCACGTTGAAGAAGTCGTTCGGTGAGCTCGCGGCTTCGTTGCGAACGTGCACCGCGCGGTCGGTGAAGACGACACCCTCGTCGCCTTTGCCGAGCGTCGTTTCGTCGATGACGGCGAGGAGCTCTTCACCGCTCGGGTGGTCCATGCCGCGGGAGAAGAGGCGAATGCCCTCCCGCTTCTTGCGGCTGACGCCCCAGGGGGTAAGGACCTTCGGCGCCGCGTGGAGCACGTGCAGGGCCGCTCGAGTGACGGGGCCGCGCAGCGCGAGCTCGGCCGGCGCCGACGTGCGCTCCCCGTGGTTCCAGGCGACGACGATCTCCACCATCCTATGGAGTGCGCCGCGTGCGTAGTCCTGCGTGAGCTGCGGCACGGCAAACGGGCCGTTCGGCGTGTCGATGAAACCGGCTTCGTCTTCGCCGTTGGGATAGTGCGGGCCGCCGCGGATCAGCGAGAGATCCAGGCGCTGACCGTCGGCGAGCGAGTAGAGCGCGTTCGTGGTCAGGAGGATCCCGACCTTCGCGCTCTGCATGATCGTATCGTCGACGAGGACGAGGGGATGCTCTCCGTTGATCGGAAAGCGCAGCTTCGCGAGGCGATCGGGCGTCGGATGAACCTGCACCTCTTGCGGGAGGCCGGTGAAGTTCTGGCGTACGTATTCGTAGAACGGCAGCTCGGGGCCCACGACGCGGTAAGGCATCATCGAACACGCGAGGCTACGACAGAAGCGCTCCGCTTCGCTCGCCCCACTCAGCGACAGCGCTGCGCGACGCGCGCCCACCGCAAGCCTCTCCGAAGGCGGCCACACACGCACAGCTCTACGAAGGGCAGAAGCGCCACTCGTGAGGCGCAGCGCCCGCGCCCGCCACTGATCTGTCAACGATGTCCTGTCCCGTTCCGCGATCCAGCCTGTTCCCGTTCCCTTGTATCTGGCGGGACGGGTTACAGAGGGCTCGCCAAGGCAGAGAACGGCAGACCGACGTTCCCAGGTTCTCGCAGGCCGCGGGACAGCAGGGTCGCCGTTCTCTAGCCTCGGCTTGAGCCCCCGTCTCCGCGACATCGCCCAGCCACATGAGCGCGCCGCCGCCGGGCTGGGCGAAGGGGCCGCCGCCTTCGGACGAGGGGGCCACGCCCCGAGCTCGAGCGCGATCCCTCCCAGCTCTACCGTCGAGCCTCTCTTCGCTGGATTTCGCCGTATAGGGGCATCCAAACGCAAGGCTCGCTATAGTCTGCCCCCCATGCTGGCGTTCGCGCTCCGTCGCGCGATCTGGGCAATCCCGACGCTCTTCGGCGTGAGCCTCGTCGTGTTCTTGCTCACGACGTTGCTCCCCGACCCCGAAGCGGAGGCCCCGATCGCCTCCGGGGACGTCGGCGCGCGGGTCCGCCTCGAAGAGCTCCGCCGCGCCCGGTTCCTCGATTTGCCGCGCCTGCTCAACGTGGCGCCGCGCGACGTGCGGGTCACGGTCGACGAGTGCACCGCCCACCTCGTCGTGGGGGACGTCGACGCCAGGTTCTGCGAGGAACGCATCGCCCGCCTCGGTGGGGCCGCGCTCCCGCATCTCCTCCCTCGCCTCGACGACATCCCGCCGGCCGAACGGGGACGGATCGCGCTCGCGCTCGCGCCGGTCGCACGCCGGATGGGGATCGGCGAGGAGGCCGACCTCACCCAGCCCGACCGCGCCGCGCTCTTCTGGAGCCGCTTCTGGGAGGACCGCTCCGTCGACTTCACCGAGCCCGCCGTCCGGCGCTCCGTCCAGCGCATCACCGCCCGCGAGAGCGACCTGATCGAGCAGGAGATCCGGCTCGTCGACACGTTCGCGCTCCGCGAGCTCATGCGGTCGCTCGGGACGACGCGCGATCCTGCGGCGCTCGCTCGCCTCACCCGCATGGCGGCGCACGTCACCGGTCGATCGGGTGTCCTCGAGCCGACCGCGGATCGCGCTCGAACGCGCGCGGTCGTCTCCGAGTGGCTGTCGTGGTGGTACGTCCACGAGGCGGACTACGTCGTCCTCCAGGGCGGCGAGAAGGTGACCGCCAGCGTCGCGCAGACGCGCTACGCTAAGTGGGTGCTCGGAGCGGTGACCGGCCAGCTCGGGCTGAGCACGCGCGACGGACTGCCGATCTTCGACAAGCTCCTGGCGCGTGCCCCCGTCACCCTCGGCATGGCACTGCTCGCGCTCCTGGTGAGCTCGCTCGTCGGCGTCCCCATCGGAGTCCTCGCTGCGTGGCGGCGCGGGCATCCGATCGACCACGGCACGGGAGCCATCATCCTGCTCGTCTACTCCATCCCGACGTTCCTCGTGGCGGAGCTCCTCGCCACGTTCGGCCGCGCGTCGGGAGCCGGCTTCGTCTTGCCGGTCCTCGCGCTCTCGACGGTGTCGCTCTCGGTGATGGCCCAGCAACAGCGTGCATCGATGATCGAGGTGCTCGGCCAGGACTACGTCCGCTCCGCGCGAGCGAAGGGCGCACGCACGCTGCGAGTCGTGCTCGTCCACGCGCTCCGCAACGCGCTCGTCCCGACGGCGACGATCGCGGGCGTCCAGTTCCCGGTGCTCGTCGGCGGTGCCTTCGTCGTCGAGGAGGTGTTCGACGTCCGCGGTATCGGGTGGGAGACGCTGCGCGCGATCGAGTCCCACGACGTGGCGTGGATCGTTGCCGTCACGCTGCTCTGCGCGATCGTCACCACCGCATGCCTCGTCGCGAGCGACATCGCCTATGGCCTCCTCGATCCGCGCGTGCGCGAGAGGCAGACGCGGAGGCAGGCGTCGTGAGCGATCGCTCGTCGTCTCCCCCGCGTCGGTCTCGCGAGCCGAAGGCTTCGCTCCCCGCCGACGACGGCCGCGAGAGCATCCCGCTCCTCCTCGCGCGCCCGGCCCACGAGCCGCCGCCCTCCTCGCAGGATCCCGCCGCCCTCCTCGCAGGATCCCGCCGCCCCAAGACGACGCCGCCCCAGGCCCCTCCCCCGCTCGCGGGCATCGACTGGACCGATAATCCTGGAGCGGTCACGCTGCGCCTCGGGAAGATCGGCTTCCTCGTCGGCGCGCTCCTCCTCATGTTGTCGATCTTCGCCGACGTCGTCGCGAGCGATCTCCCGATCGCGTGCAAGGTCCACGGCACCGTCTTCGTGCTGCCGAACGTCACCCGGCCTCATCAGCTCGAGACGATGGACCGCCGCGTGCTCGCCGCGGAGGCCGACTGGACCATCCGGCCGATCGTCGCCCACGGCCCGTTGCTCGCGCCCGGCGACGAGCGTGTCCCGCTGCTCGCACCGACGAGCGCGCATCCGCTCGGCACCGACCGCGAAGGACGCGACGTCTTCGCTCGCGTCGTCCACGGCACGCGGAGCTATCTAGTCTTCGCGCTGGCAGCGGTGTTCGCGTCCCTCGCCCTCGGGGTCTTCCTCGGAGCGATCGCCGGCCTCTTCGGCGGCGCTGCGGACGCGCTGGTCGGTCGGATCGTCGAGTCGGTCTCCGCGTTCCCGCCGCTCGTGCTCGTCCTCGGGATCCAGGCCGCGGTCCCGGAACCGACGCTCCTTACGCTCTTCCTCGCGATCGCGCTGACACGCTGGCCCGAGATCGCCCGCCTCGTACGCGGCGAGGTCATGCTCGCATCGACGCGTGACTACGTCCTCGCCGCGCGCGCGCTCGGGGCCTCGCCGCTGCGGGTCCTCTGGAGGCACATCATGCCCAACGTGCGCGCGCCGCTCGTCGTCGCGGGCTCGGTGGGCGTGAGCACGGTCGTGCTCACGGAGGCGTCCCTCGACTTCCTCCGCGTCGGCGCTCCGGCCGGGGCCGCGTCGTGGGGTGAGACGATGAGCCAGTTCCGCGACGCGCCGTCGGCATGGTGGCTCCTTGCGTTCCCGGGCGTGCTGCTCGTCGTGACGATCGTCGCCTACAACCTCATGGGTGAAGCCCTCCGAAACGCGCTCGATCCGCGCTCTCGTTGAGCCGCGGGCTCGATGAGAACGGGCGTTCGCGCTCGCGATCGCCTCGGCCGAGCTCGGGCCCTCTCTCGGGATACCTGCGAAGGGCTCCGCCGGCGAAACCGAGTGCGGCCGGCGAGCGCGATGGGCCGGTCGTTCGTGCATTCGCCGGCCCCCGCACCGCTATCCAAGTCGAGAGCGCGGGCGTCGGGCGGCCCAGAGGCGGCCGAGGGGCTTGGCTAGCCACGGATCATGGGTTACCTCTCCGCCGACATGCACATCTTCGGCGGTGGATCGCGCGGCTCCAGGGGACCCGGCTCGCCTGGCTCGGCGGGCGGCGCGAAGGGCAACATCCCGTTCGTCACGGAGCGGGACTTCGAGCAGCAAGTCCTCCTGGCGGAGACGCCGGTGCTCGTGCAGTTCACGGCCGACTGGTGTCAGCCGTGCAAGACGATTGCGCCCGAGGTCGAGGCCTTCGCCGCCGAGATGGAGGGCAAGCTCAAGGTCCTCCGGGTCGACATCGACAAGGCGCAGGCGCTCGCGCGCCAGCTCCGCATCCAGTCCGTCCCGACGTTCATGCTGTTCGTCGATCAGCGCCTCGGCGACGTCCAGGTCGGCGCGCTCGGCAAGAAGCAGCTCCGCGCGATGGTGGAGCCGTTCCTTCCGCGGGCGGCCGGCGCGCTCAAGGCACGCGAGCTCGCGGAGCTCATCAAGCAGGGCGCGGTCGTTCCGGTCGACGTGCGCGACGCGGGAGCCCACGGTCGTGCGCATCTCCCCGGCGCCAAGAGCATGCCGCTCGAGGAGCTCGAGTCGCGGCTCGCGGAGCTCTACATGCTGCCGGGCCAGCCGGTGCTCTACGATCGCTCGGGCGACAAGACGAAGGACCTCGCCGAGCGCATGGCCGAACAGGGCGCTCCCGTCGCGTACCTCGAGGGCGGCATCCTCGCCTGGGAGGCCGAGGGCCTTCCGATCGAGCGTCCCTGATCCGTCCGAGCGCCTGAGGGAACGGCGCGGATCAGAGCTCCCAGCCCACGCTGACGATACGTCCGCCCGGCACCGGCGCCGTCGCGATGCTCGCGCGCCGGAGCCAGCGCATGCTCGCGCTCTCCTGGCCGGCGGTCGGTCGATGAAACAGGTACGGCACGCCTCCGCCGACGACGAGCCCGATCGCTGCGCCGCCGAGGGTGTCGGTGAAGTAGTGCTTGTCGGCGGCGATGCGTGCATAGGCCGTCGCGACGCCGAACATGATCCCGGTCGCCCACACGAGGGGCGCGAGCCGGTAGCCACGGAGCGACGCGATCATCCCCGCCGAGGCCGTCATCCCGAAGACGGCGGTCGTGTGCCCGGACGGGAACGAGCGGATCGCGTCCGGATTGCCGGCGACGACCTCGCGACGCGCATCCTCGTCCGCGATCGCGTGCGCGAACGGCCGCGTGCGCACGATGATCGGCTTCAGGACCTCGGTCGTCACGATCGCGGAGAAGGTGCCCTCCGCGACCAGCACGAGGTCGGTCAAGGTCTCGCTCGAGCGACGATCGACGGCGGCGGCGAGGACCGTGAGCCCGCCCGTCGCGAGCGGCGCCATCCCGAACGCGAGGATGTGGCTCGAGAGGTTCGCCGGTCCCGGGTCGGGCCGGCGAAGCCCGGTACGGAACCAGTCATCGAGGCCGTTGAGGTCGGACGGCTTGGATCCGTCGCACCAACGGCACTGGCCCGGCTGGAGGCCGTCACGGATGAGCATTGCCGTGACGACCGAGGCCGCGAGGCCCGCCGTCACCGCGCCGTCGATGCGAAGGTCATGGCGGAGCTCGACCGGAGGCGTGACGGGGCCCGACGCCGGCTCCGGCTCGGCGCCGCGAGCCTCCTTCGGGCCGACTCCGAGCGCGAGAGCGACGCAGACTCCCCAAAACCACGCCGCCGAGCGCGGGCGCGCGAATCGGCGAGAGCCTAAGAAAGACAGCCGGTTCCAGCACTCCGAACGAGCGGGAAGTCGGATACGACTTGACGGCTCGCGAGGGCAGCGCGACATGTCTTGTTCGTATGGGAGGAGGCCTGAAAGCCAAGCCGGCGCACGGCGGTTCGACGGAAGCGCCGAATCTAGAGCATTTCCGCGCCCTGCTCCATGACCACATGGCCAAGCGGGGCCTCCGCTCGACCGATCAACGGCGTCTGATCGTGGAGACCTTCTTCAAGGCTCCGAACCACATCAGCATCGAGGAGCTGCTCGCCGAGGTCCGGCAGAAGGACTCGCGGGTGGGCTACGCTACCGTCTATCGCACGCTCAAGCTCCTCACCGAGTGTGGCGTCGCGTTCGAGCGCAAGTTCGGCGACGGCCTCACCCGCTACGAGCTCGCCGACGAGTCCTCGCACCACGACCACCTCATCTGCGTCGAGTGCGCGAAGATCGTCGAGTTCGAAGAGCCGCAGATCGAAGATCTCCAGGAGCGCATCGCTGCGCGCCACGGCTTCGTCCTGAAGTCGCACAAGCACGAGATGTACGGCGTCTGCGCGGAGTGCCAGGCGAAGGCCGCCCGCAGCACGGGCGCCCGACGCGGCAACTGAGGCCGCGCCGCGGTCGGCGCAACCAAGCTGCCCCCTGGCCAGCGGGTCGAAGACGCTCAGCCGGCGTCGCGCGCGTCGAGCACGCGCTTGTCGGTGACGACCCAGGCGACCTGGACGTCGCCGGGCGTCGCCGGGACCTCGGCCACGAGCTGGTAGTCGTACGCCACGGCGATCGCGACCGCAGGCGGCGCGTATTTGGGGAGGGTGCGGTCGTAGTAGCCGGCGCCGTAACCGATGCGATGCCCGGTCGGGTCGACCGCAAGCGCGGGCACGATGACGAGATCGAGGTCTCCCGAAGCCGCGACCGGCGCGTCCTTCGAGGGCTCGGCGAAGCCATAGCCGGCGTCCTCGAGCTCCGCCGGGTCGCCGACGAAGCGGAAGACCATGTCGCCAGTGTCGGGATCGATCGACGGATACGCGACGCGGACGCCGCGCGCGCGGAGCGCCGTATCGAACGGGCGGAGGTCGACCTCGTGCCGCTCGACGATCGGCCAGAAGAGGGCCGCGGCCTTCGAGGCCTGCACCGCCGGGTGCGCCTCGAGCGATGCGACGATCTGGGCGGAGCGCTCGGCACACGCCTCGAGCGGCGCCGTCTTGCGCACGCCGCGCATCCGCTTGCGGAGCTCGGCCTTCACCTTGAAGCGGATGAGCTCCTCGGGGGCGAGCGCATGCGAGTGCGGGGCGGCGGGGCCCGGATCGGTTCCTCGGCGGTGCCCGTTCATGACGCCTTCCTGCTCCGCACCACGACCTCGGCGAGCTTGCCACGGCGGGCGGCGTTCGAGTTCACGCTCCGCGACGCATACACGCGCTCGATCTCGAAGCCCGCGTAGAGCCTGCGCACCTCGACCGTGTCCGAGTTCGACAGGAGCACGTGAACGCCGCGCTTTGCGAGCCTGCGGAAGACCTCCGCGAGCTTCTCCTGCTCGGCCGCGCCGAAGCCGCCGGGGATGTATGCGGTGAAATCGGAGGTCGGCGACACGGGGACGTACGGCGGATCGAAGTAGACGAAGTCACCCTTCTTGGCGAGCTCGAGGACGCCGGAGAAGTCGCCGTGCTCGATCGAGACGTCGCGAAGCGCACGCGAGCACGCGTGGAGGTTGCCGACGTCGCAGAACAGCGGCTTCGTGAAGCGCCCGAACGGGACGTTGAACTGGCCGGAGCGATTGACGCGATAGAGCCCGTTGTAGCCCGTCTTGTTGAGGAAGATCGTGCGCGCCGCGCGCTCGGGCGGCGAGAGATCCACCGGGTTCTGCGCGCGAACCTCGTAGTAGTACTCGCTCTCGTAGCGGTGACAGCGAAGGGCGCGGATGACCGACTCGACGTCGTCGCGAACCGCGACGTAGCAGTTCACGAGCTCCGCGTTCACGTCGCTCAGGAACGCGGGCATGTCCGGCCGCCGCGTGCGCAGGTCGAAGAACAGCGCGGCGCCGCCGACGAACGGCTCGAAGTAGCGCTGGAAGGTCTTCGGCAGGAAGGGCTGCATCTGCTCGAGCAGCTGCGTCTTGCCCCCGACCCACTTCAGGAGCGGGCGCGGAGCCGGCAGCTCCTCGGCGGGCCCCTCTTCCCGCGCGAGGGAGCTCGCAGCGCCCGAGGTCGCGACGGCTTTCGCGGATCTGCCCATTCCCAGGACCACGCTAGTGTCGGCAGACGCCGGGAGTCAATGCGCGGAACGCGTGATATCGCCCCGATGAGGGGATGAGGGGGGAGCGGCCGCGCTACGTCCGCACGACCGTCCGTCCTCTCGTCGAGGGCGGCACGGCTGCGCGCAGCTCGAACGGGACGGCCACCGCGTCCTCGACCTCTGACGCGACCGCCCCGACCGACTTCCTCGGCTACTTCTTCGGGCAGCTCTGCTCGGCCTCGAGCTTCACGAGCTGATCGACCGTCTCGGGCTTCATGCTGCCCATCGCCTCGTAGGCTTCCCGGAGCGACTTCTTCCCCTGATCGCACTGCCCGACCATCATCAGGCAGGCCGCACGCACGTTGAGCATTCCGCGAGGGAGCGTGGAGAGCCTCGGCGAGTTCGGGAACTTCTTGTCGGCCTCGTCGAAGTCGGCGAGGCAGCCCTTGCCGTCCTTCTGCGCGCGCTTCCGGGCGGCGGACTCGCGGAGCGCGGTCTCCTCCTTGCTGATCGAGCTCTGATCGGTGCGCGTCGCGTTCGTCGCCGCGCCCGGCGTGCTGCCCGCCGCGTTGCCCTCCGGGTTGTCGCCATCGGTGACCTCGCGGAGCATGAGCCGGATCGGCACCGAACAAGTCCTGCTCTCCTTCGCCGTCTGGATGTCGCCGCACGACCCGAGCACGCCGCCCTTCTTCTCCGCGGACGAAGAGGAGCTGTGTTGGCCGCCTACGCCCGCGTTCTTCACGCCCACGTCCGCCTCGGCGTGCGTCTTCTTGGCGGAGGCGAGCTCGAACGCGCCGAGCGCGTAGCCGTAGACGTAGTGCGTGGCGCCGGCGCAGCCCGGGATCCCCGTCAGCTCGCCGCGATAGACGGCAGGGCGCGTCGAGGTGCGGGTGCCGCTGACGAAGTACTGCATCGAGAACGTCTCGCCACCCTTCACCCGACCGCCGAGGCTCGCGACGCCGAGCGGGAGCTTCGCAACGAGCTCGCCCTCGTTCGCGATGTCGATCTTCTCGACCGAGCCGCTCGTCCACTCCGGCGGCTCGTAGCGCCCGAAGTAGGTGAGGTCGTTGTCCTTGGAGCAGCGATCGAGGACCGTGAGGTTGCAGCCCTCGTACTTCACGAAGACCACTCCCGTCTTCTCCGCACGTCCCTGGAACATCGACATGTCCGTCGCGTCCCACTCGATCACGAACGGCCGCTCGTGGTTCTTCGGGTTGCACGACTGCCCCGCGAGCGTGCTCCCCATCAGCGAGCTCTGTCCGGACTCCCTCGACGGCTCCATGGCAGGGACTCCGCCGCCACCACACCCGACGACGAGAGCAGCGACCGTTGCGAGAGACGAGAGCGCGAGCTTTCGGAGCATGTCTCGCGAATGATACGTCCGCCCCTGGCCGGATCTCCCGCACAATCTCGACCGTTCGACGAGGCCCGGATGCTCAGTGTGCCGGGTGTGCCGGGTGCGCCGAACGTGCCGCGCCCGGTGCGCCGGGCGGCGCGAGGAAGGGCTCGACGAGGCCCGACCGGACCTCGAACACCGCCTTGACGGCGGGCGTCGAACATCGCCGCCAGCGCCCGGTGGGCGTCGTGAGCGGCGCTCCGCAGAGCACACGCTTCGGCGGCCCACCCTCCGCGAGCGCGATCTGGATCTCGACGTCGACCGGCCCCACGTCGCTCCCGCCGAGCGAGACGACGTGGTCCGCGAAGAGACCACTCGCGGCCTCGCGAAGCACGGCCGGGTCGCGCGCGGGCACGGGCTTGCCCCTCGCGATGACCTTCACGGACTCGCTCTTCTCGAGCGAGACGCGCAGCGTGGCGTGGCTCACGTAGATGCGCTTCGCGAGCTCGTGGAGCGCGAGCGGCGCGACGAAGACCTCGGGGCGCCCGTCGATCGTCCCGTAGATGCCGCCCTCGCCTTCCGCACCGAAGCGCACCGTCGCCGGAGCTTTGCGGTCGGCGAACGCGAGGACGACACGGCACGGGCCGCTCGCATCCCCCGGCGTGTCGTGCGGTCCAAGACCGAACGATCCGTCGTCGGCGTCCGCGACCCACGCGAGCACTTTGCCGCGCACGAGCCCGTCGACGAGCTGCACGATCGAGCCGTCGGTCTCGTAGCCGGTCGGCTCGACCAGCTTCAGGCCGGAGCCTTCGTCGACGAGCTCCTGCGCCGTCCCGCAGCGGAGCACCACACGCTCCACACGCCGCGTCTCGTCGAGGAGCGTGCGCGGGCGCGTGGTCGTCGCGCGCGGCACGAGGCGGCGAGCGATCTCCGGCGCGACGACGAGCCGAGCATCGTCGCGCACGCGGCGCAGGACGACGCCTGCCCTCGCCCCGGCGCCGTCGATCGCCGAGCCCCGACGCAGCGCCTCTCCCAGAGACGCAAACGGGCCGATCTCGACGACCTCGTCGTGATCGCCGGCGCGCACCCGCGCGCGCGCGATCGGCGTGAAGGGACCACCTTCCGATCCCGGTCGCACCTCGTCCGCCGCCCCGAGCTCGACCAGCGACAGAAGCTCGCTCACGGCGTCGGCTTCCTCGGTCGTGAGCTCGCGGTCCTCCGGCTCGCGCTGGTGGAAGCCCGTGCCTCGACGCGCGACCTCGATCACGCGAGGCGCTACCCCCGCATCGCCGGACGTCTTGCCCGCATCGAGAGCGCCACCGACGAGGGACTCGAGCCGGAGCTCCTCGATCTCGTCGTGCCGGAACGAGAACGGCTTTTTGTCGACGAGCATCAAGGGCTCGATCGCAAGGAGCGCGTCGATCGCGCCCTTCGGCGCGCAGGCCGCCACACGCGTCGGCTGCTTCCGCAGAACGACGACGTCGTCGGGATGGCCGGGGCATGCCTCGCCGACGACGAGCTCGCCCGCCGCCTTGCCGGCCTCCTTCGGCGTCATGAGGATCGTGAGCACCGGGTTCGCGGTGAGACGCTCCGCATCGGCGTCCTTCGGGAACGCCTCCGCCCGCATCTCGGCGAGCGCTCCCCAGACCTTGTCGAGCGCCGAGCGCGAGGCGCCGATCCCGAGGCCCTGGATCGTGAACGATCGCTCGTCGCGCCGCTGCACGACGAAGCCGCCGCCGGGATGTTTCACCTCGAAGCTCGCCAGCTCGAGCGAGAGGTACGGGACGACGGTGCGATCGCGATACGTGTCCGAGTGCGCGAGGAGCGCATCGGTCAGCTCCTTCGACGCGACGAACGGCGCCCCGTCGCCGACGCGGAGGTAGCCCGAGCCCTCGGGTCGCGGCGACGGTCCGCCGAGCGTGAAGTGGAAGACGAGCGTGCCCATCGTCACCGAGCCGACGGCGCGCGGCGCCTCGAAGCCGAGCAACACCTTGTCGGCATCGTTCACCTTGCCCGAGGGGTCGGCGACCTTGCGCACGACGGTGGCGAACTCGAGCGTCGTCATGAGGCGCTCGGCGGCCGCCTGATCGACGCGCTCGGTCCGCGGGGACGTCATGCGCCACGGCTTATCCCCCTTCGCATCCCGCTCGAGCACGAGCGTCTCGCCTTCGTGCGCGATCTCGAGGCGTGAGACTTCCTCGCGGCGCCAGGCGGTGAACACGTTGTTCTCCCGCCGCGAGCGCTCTCCCTCCGTCACCTTGTCCCGATCGAGCCAGACCCAGACGCCGACAACCACGGCGACGAGCAGGAGGACGATCGTCGTCGCGTGCTGCTTCACGCGTCCTCGCCCGCCGATCGCTTCGCCTTGCTGCTGCTCTTCGCGTTTGCCTTCGCCTTCGCGCCCGGCTTGGGCTCGCTCTTCAGCTCCGGTTCCTCGTCGTCGTCCGCGCCGGCTCGCCGGGAGCGAGCCCGCGTGGGGAGGGGACCCCGGAAAACCGCGCTCTTCCGGGGAGGGGCGGCGCGTGCCGCCCCTGGATGAAAAGCCTGCCCCTCGGTTCGGCGGCGCCACAGCGCGACCACGATGCCGAGGATGGCGACCGTGCCAGGCATCATGAAGAGGACGTAGCGGCGCACCGCGGCACGGTCGTCGTCGGTGATGCGGATGCCCGCCGGCACGGCGGTACGGTCGGGGACGTCGAGCACCTGGGGCTTCGAGGCGAGCCACGAGATCGCGCTCTCGACGAAGAGCGCCGCGCCTCGGAGCGGGAGCGGCTCGCGGAACGTCGGCGACGTGAGCGGGCTCGCGCTGCCGATGACGACCACGCGCGGACCGTGCGCGGCCGACGGCGACGTCTTCGGGCGCTCCGCTGCCATCGCCACCGGGAGCGGGCCGCCGAGATCGCCTGCCTTCTTCTGCGGCGCGTCCTTCCATTCGGACGCCCCGGAGATGTTCACGAGGCCGAACGACTTCTGCGACGTGAGGAGGAGGTCGGCCGGGCTCGCGCTCCCCGGCTCGGTCACGCGCCGCATCGATCGCGCGAAGTGGATCACCGTGCGCGGAACGTCACGCTTGTCGTCGCCCTTCACCAGCGCAGCAGTGAGCGCGTGCGGCCGAGGCTGCACGACGAAGCGGATCCCGCCGGTACCCGGGAACGAGAGCTCCGGGTCCTCCTCGATGACGAGGTCCTCGTCGAGGGCGATCCCGAACGGCGCGAGCGCGCGGTCGAGGTTCGGCGGGACGAGGCCCGTCTCGCTCGCCCCCGTGATCGGGCTCGCCGCGAGGAGCAGGTTGCCTCCGCCGAGGAGGTACGTGCGGAGCCGCTCCGTCTCCTCGGTCGTGAAGCCTCCGCGCAGACCCGCGATCACGACGACGCTGCAGGCGGCGAACGGCTCGCTCGCGTTCGGAGCGCCCGGATCGACGACGGTGAGCTCGTAGTTGTCCTTCTCGAGGACGTCCCGGAGCATCCCCGCGCCTTCGCGGCCCGGGTCGTCCGGGCTCATCTCGCCGTGGCCGGTCGTGAAGCAGAGCTTCGCCTTCTCGGAGCCGAGCACGCTGCGGATCGCGCCGGTGAGCGCACGCTCCTCCTTCGGCTTCACCTGCGTGTCGTCGCCGCCGGAGATCTCCACCATGTCCGAGAGGGAGAGAAACCAGTGCCGGTCCCCGCGCGCCACGACGACGATCGCATCGGTGACGACGTGGCCCTGCTCGGTGCGACCGGTCTCGATCTTGAAGCGCTGCTTGACGTCCTCGAGGGCGACGACATCGCGATCGGGATCGACGTAGCGGATGTCGAGCTTCGTCGTCTCCGCCTTGTAGGCGACGAGGAGCTGCTTCACGCTCTGCTCGAGCGGGTCGGCCGGCCCGAGGAGGACCCAGATCTGGATCGGCGAAGGCAGCTCTCGCAGCGTCTGGACCGTCGCCGGCGTGAGCGAGTAGCGCTTGTTCGTGGTCCAGTCCCAGCGCGTGAACCGCCGCGTCGAGGCGACGTTCAAGAGCACGACGATGATCATCGCGAGCACGATGCCCACGAGCACCGAGGTCTGCGTCGGATCGAGCCGCGGGAAGGACAGCTTCCTCTTCTTCTCGCGCGCCATCAGCCCCACCTCCAGGCGTCGACCGCACGCACCGTCACGAAGAACGGCAGGACGATGAGCGACCCGTAGAAGACGAGCCGCCGAGAGTCGACCACCCCCGACGCGAAGTCGTTCATGTGAGCCCACACCGAAACGTGCGAGCAGATGTCGTGCATCACCGTCCCGTCGCGGGTGACGAACTCGCCGACGCCGAGGATGAACAGCGCGAGGATCAACATCGCGGTGAGGACCAGCGCGAGGAACTGACTCTTCGTGATCGCGCTCATCAACATGCCGATCGAGAGATAGCCGCCGCCGACGAGGAGCACGCCGAGGTACGCCGAGGCGGCCACGTTCCAGTCGATGTCCCCGGTCTGCCGCAGGATCACGAGGTAGAGGACGGTGGGCGCCCACATCGCGACGTAGGTCGTGAGCACCGCGGCGTACTTCGCGAGGACGACGCCCAGGCTCGAGACCGGGGCCGTCATCAGCGACTCGATCGTGCCGCTCCTCCGCTCCTCGGCGAAGAGGCGCATCGTCATCGGCGGGACGAGGAGGAAGAGCACGAGATAGAGCAGGACGGTGTTGCCGAAGAACGCCTGGAGGGGCGTCTGATCGCTGATCTGCTGCCCGGCGGTCGAGAAGTGATCGACGAGCAGGAAGAAGTGCATCCCCTGGACGAGGAGGAACACCGTGATGAGCACCCACGCGAGCGGGGTGACGAAGAACGCGAAGAGCTCGCGCTTGTAGATCGGCCAGAAGCTCCTCATGACGCGGCCTCCGCGTCGTCGGGCTCGGCTTCGCCCGACGCATCCTCGGCGCGCGCGCCGGTGAGCTCGCCGAAGAGCTCCTCGAGCGAGCTCTTCACCGGGCTCGCCTCGCGGACGAACAGGCCTGCGCCGACGAGCGCGCCGATGGCGGCCTCCGTCGCGCGCGCGGCCGCGGCCTCGTCGAGCTTCTTGCTCCACGAGCAGCGCACCGCGAAGACGTCCTCTCCGTCCGTGCGCGCGGCGTGATCCCGCGTGGCCTTGGTGATCCCTTCGATCCCTCGGAGAGCAGCCAGAGCGGCGTCGAGATTCCCGCGCACGACCATGTGGAGCCCGGCGGAGCGGCGCTTCTTCGCGATCTCGTCCATCGAGCCCTCGGCGACGAGCTTGCCGCCTGCGATGACGACGACCCGGCTGCAGCTCGCCTCGACCTCGCTGAGGATGTGCGTCGAGAGGAGGACCGTATGCTCCTTGCCGAGCTCCTGGATGACCTCGCGGACCTCGCGGATCTGGTTCGGATCGAGGCCGGCAGTGGGCTCGTCGAGCACGAGCAGCGGCGGGCTGCCCACGAGCGCATCTGCGAGACCGACGCGCTGCCGATAGCCCTTCGACAGATGCCCGATCACGACGTTGGCGACGTCGCGCACGTTGGCCTTCCCCATCGCGTCCCAGACCGCACGCTTGCGATCGCCGCGGGGAACTCTCTTGAGCTCGGCGCGGAACGAGAGGTACTCGACGACGCGCATCTCGGGGTAGAGCGGGACCGCCTCGGGCATGTACCCGAGCTTCTGGCGCGCCTCGAAGCTCTCCTTCGCGATGTCGTGACCGGCGACCTTCACGGTGCCGCTCGTCGCGCCGAGGAAGCCGGCGATGACACGGAGCGTGGTGCTCTTGCCGGCGCCGTTCGGCCCGAGGAAGCCGACGACCTCTCCCTTGTCGACCTCGAACGAGAGATCGTCGACCGCGACCTTCCAGCCGTACCGCTTCACGAGGTGCTGAACGGAGATCATGTTGGGCGAACGACGCCTGACGTCGTGGTCGACTTCCTACCACGAGGGGCGCTGGGCCGCGTACGTTTGAGGCCGAGGCCGGCTCGTTCGACCGAATGCGCCCGAGCGCGTCAGCCGAGCGTGAAGTAGATGCAGGCGCCCTCCGGAGAGGCCTCCGCCCAGGCCCGGCCGCCGTGACGCCCGACGATCCGCCGTACCGTCGCGAGGCCGATACCGGTCCCCTCGAACTCGCTCTGCGCGTGGAGCCTCTGGAAGGGGCGAAAGATCTTGTCCGCCCGCGCCATGTCGAAGCCCACGCCGTTGTCGCGCACGAGGAACGCCCGCCCACCGTCGACCTCGGTCGAGGCGACCGTGATCTTCGTGCGTTCGCGCTTGGAGCTGAACTTCCAAGCATTGCCGATGAGGTTCTCGAGGACGGAGCGGAGCAGGCCCGGGTCCCCCTCCGCTTCGAGGCCCGGCTCGACCTCGACTTCGGCCACGCGGCCCGGCTCACGTCCGGCGAGGTCGCGGGCGACGACACGGGCGATCTCGCTCAGATCGACGCGCTCGCGCCGGAGCTCGGCGCGCGTGACACGAGAGAGCGTCAGGAGATCCTCGATGAGCTCGCTCATCCGCGCGGTCGCCGCGTAGACGCGCGCGAGGTGCTTCCGGCCCTCCTCCTCCAGAAGGTGTCCCTGGTCCTCCTCGAGCGCCCGCGAGAAGCCCTCGATCGCGCGGAGCGGTGCACGGAGGTCGTGCGAGACGGAGTAGCTGAACGCCTCGAGCTCGCTGTTCGCGACCGCGAGCTCCGCGTTCTTCCGCTCGAGCTCCGCGAGCAGCCCGGCGCGCGTCTCGGCCAGGGTCTGCGCCGCGCGGGCCTCCGCGAGCGTGAGCTCACGGGCGAGGCGGGCCTCGCGCTCACGAGCCCCTTCTTCCTCGACCTGCTTTCGCCGGAGCTGAGCGCGGATGCGCGCGACGAGCAGCGGGCCCGGCGTCGCTCGGGACACGACCTCGTCGACCCCCGCCGCGAGGCAGTCGATCGCCAGCCGCGAGTCGCTGTCCGGAGTGAGCGCAACGACCGCGCTCGGGCGGGAAAGCGCCGCCCGGATCGCCCTCACACCCACTGCGTCCGCCGTGACCTCGACGAGGACACACGCCGGCTTCTCGACGCCCGCGAGAAGGACCGCGTCCTCGGGGGTGGAAGCGAACGCGACGTCGAAGGCGTCGTTCCGGAGCGCGGCGGAGAGGTGCTGGATGCCGCCTCCGACGAGCAGCAGCTTCTTCGCGGCGAAGGCGCTGCGCACCGAGGACAGCGGAGTGGGAGCCGAGGCGAGCAGCGACGCGACGCGCGCGACGATCTCCGCGGGGGGCGTCCGCTTGTCGAGGTACCCATCGACACCTGCCTCGAACGCCCCCATCTCGCTGTCCGGGACGTCGGAGGCAGTGATCATGATGCACGGCGTGTGACGGAGCGCAGCGTCGAGTCGAAGACGCCGGATGACGGTCACGCCGTCGATGCCGGGGAGCTGCGCATCGACGATCACGAAGGCCGGCCGCATGAACGCGGCCATCTGGAGGCCCTCCTCGCCCGACCCGGCGGTGATCGCGCGGTAGCCGGCCGCCTCGAGCGCTTCGCGAATGGCTTCACGGAAGGACACGCTGTCGTCGATCACGAGGATCGTCGGCCGGTCCGGGGGGACGCTCGAGCGACTCTCGGAGGCGAGCTCACGCGCTCGCGCAACGACGTACGAGAGCACGTAGGGTTTGCCGGCGTACTCGTCGGCCCCGGTCGCGAGCCCGCGGACGCGGTCACGAACGTCCGTCTCCGACGAGAGCATCATCACGGGAGTTCGACCGATCTTCTCCTCCGCAGCGCGGAGCTCACACAGGAGATCCACTCCGTCGCCGTCGGAGAGCCGAACGTCGAGGATCACGACGTCGAAGCGCCACTGCGCGAGCGAGGCCCGAGCCTCCGCGAGCGAGCCGCAACCGATGACGTCGAAGCCGGCGTCGTAGAGCCCCTCCACGAGGTCCATCCGGACCGTGAGGCTGTCGTCGACGACGAGCGCGCGCCGCCTCTTCATCGCTTGCCTCCCGCGATCAATCGCTGGAGCACCGGACCGATCGCGTCGATGGGCAAGACCGTCTCGACAGCGCCGACCTCGACCGCGGCGCGCGGCATCCCGTAGACGACGCACGACGCTTCGTCCTGCGCGATCGTACGGCCGCCCGCCCTGCGGATCGCGAGGAGGCCCTCGGCGCCGTCGCGGCCCATCCCGGTGAGGAGCACCCCCACCGCTCCGCCACGGACCTCCGTGGCGACCGACTCGAAGAGGACGTCGATCGAGGGCCGGCACGAGTGTCGCTCCGGCCCCGAGTCGAGGCGCAGCCTCCCTTTGCTGATCGTCATGTGCTTGCCAGCCGGCGCCATGAAGATGCGCGGCGGCCCATCGAACAGGGCCTCGCCGTCCTCGGCGAAGGCGACGCGATGCGGGCTCTGCGCGTCGAGCCAATCCGCGAGCGTCGCGTCGAACGGCTCTCCGATGTGGAGGACGAGGAGCACCGGCACCGTAAAGCCTGCGGGGAGGCTCGTCAGGAGCCGCCGCACCGCCCCGGGTCCACCGGTGGACGCCCCGATCGCGACGAGGCGATCGAACGAGCGCTGCGACGGCACTCCCAGCGCGCCGACGTTCGACGAGCTCGACGCGCTCGACGCCTGGAGACGGCCTCGCGGGTGGGTCACGACCTTGATGCGCGACGCGATGCGAAGAATGAACTTGAACTGGTCGGCCCACGCCGGGTCGGGCTTCGCCTCGGGCTTCGACACCACCTCGACGGCCCCCGCCGCGATGGCGTCGTACGTTCGGAAGGCCTCACCGCGGTTGATCGAGGCCGAGACGATGACGATCGGCGTGGGGCAGTACGCCATGATCCACTCGGTCGCCGCGACCCCGCTCATGACGGGGAGCATCATGTCCATCGTCACGACGTCCGGGCGAAGCCGCTCACAGAGCTCGATCGCCTGACGTCCGTCCGCAGCCTCGGCGACGACCTCGAACGCCGGGTCAGCCGCGAGCAGCTCGACGATGTGCTTCCGCACCGTGATCGAGTCGTCGACCACGAGCACACGGATCCTCCCTGACACGGTCATCCGACAGACCTCCGAACTGCATCGAGGAACTCGTCCTGCGCAAACTCCCCCTTCACGATGTAGGCGCGCGCCCCCGCGGCGAGGCCTCGGCGCCGGTCTTCCGCGGAAGCACGCGACGTGACGAGCACCGCGGGAGTGGCGCCGAGCATGGGGTCGGCGCGGGTGTGGGCCACGAATTCGAGGCCGCTCATCCCGGGCATCTCGACGTCCACGACGAAGACCGCGAACCTCCGCTCGCGCGCGACCTCGAGCGCCTCCTCGGCGGACGCCGCCGTCGTCACGTCGTAGCCGGCGGCCTCGAGGATGCCCCGCTCCAGCATCCGCGACGTGAGCGAGTCGTCGATCACGAGCACGGACTTTCTCTCCGGCAGAGGGGTGGGCCGCAACGCCCCGGGGAGGCGGCGCACGGCCTCCACGAGCGAGCGCGGGTCGAGCGCGAGCCGGGGGTCGCCCTGCCCGTCGAGCGACGCCCCGACGACGATCGGGTCAGCCACCGCCGGCGCCGGGATCGGTCGCACGACCTCGTTCGCCACACCGAGCACGCGGTCGACGCCGACCGCAGCACGCAGGCCGCCGATCTCGAGCAGCACCGCGGTCGAGAAGTCGCGATGGCCAAGCTCCTTGCCCTCACGGCGGAGGACGCGAGCGAGCGACGCGAAGCGCACCATCTCCCCGCCGTCGGACAGCGCGTCGCCTTCGGGCGATCGAGCGATGTCGCCCCCGGCGACACGCGTGGTCCGGGCAACGGCGTCGAGCGGGATCGTCGCGGCGACGTCGCCGGCTTCGACGACGAGAGCGGCGGCCGCGGTCATCGATACGGGGACGTCGAGCTCGAACGTCGTCCCACGTCCCGCTTCGGTGCGAACCGTGAGCTCGCCGCGGAGTCGCTCGATCACGGAGCCCACCACCTGGAGGCCCACGCCGCGCCCCGCGAGCTCCGTCGCCGACGCGCGCGTGGTCACGCCACGACGCATCGCGACCCGCACCAGCGCCGCGACATCCATCTCACCTGCCGCCTGCTCCGACGCCAGGCCTGCCGCGACGAGCGCCGCGCGGACGGCCTCCACGTCGATCCCGCGACCGTCGTCCCGACACGTGACGACGGCACGTGATCCGCGGAGCTCGAATCGGATCGCGATGCGGCCCGTGGCGGGCTTCCCGCCGCTCCGTCGCTCCGTTTCGGGTTCGAGCGCGTGCGCAATCGCGTTGCGAACGAGCTGGAGAAGAGCATCGCGCAGCAGCCCGAGCACGTGTGCGTCGAGGCGGAGATCTCCGCCCGCCGTCTCGAGCTCGACGCGCCGGGGCGGCGCGCCCGGTGCAGTCACGTCGGCAGCCGCGGCGTCCCGCGCGGCGCGCGCGAGCTCGGCGAAGAGCGTCTCCGCGGGAAGAAGACGGAGCCGGCGCGCATCGTCGAGCGCCTCACGCACACGACGCTCCGCCCCGTCGATGACACCTTCGAGCGCCTCACGCTCGACGCGCAGCTCGCCGCGCAAGTGCCCGACCGTCTCGATGACCGTGTCCCAGTCGAGCGAGGAGCGGTCACCGGCGTACTTCGCCGCGGCTAGCCACTCCTCGACCTTCCGGACCGCGAGCTCGACACGCACGAGGCCGGCACTGCTCGCGCTCGCGCTCGCGAGGCGCGCGCTGACATCGGCGATCGACGCGAGCACCCCGTCGACCTCGAGGAGATCGAGACGCACGGACTCCGCGTTCTTCTCGACGGGGGCCGTCGCTGCCCCGGTCGCCTGCGCCGCCGGCGCACCGAGGGCCGTCAGCTCCGACGCGATCGCATCGACGACGTCGAGGAGCGCGCTGATCGGTGTGCGGCTCGAGCCGTCGTCGCGCGCGTGACCGGCGAGGAGCTCCTCCATGCGGTGCGCGAGCTTCGCGATCGCGTCGTGTCCGACGACGCCCGCGGCGCCCTTCAGCGTGTGTGAGGCGCGGAGAAGCCGATCGATGTCTGCCTTTCTCGCAGCGCTGCTTGCGCCCCGCGTCTCGAGCTTCAGGATCCCCTGGGAGAGCACGTCGAGAATCTCGCGCGCCTCGATGCGGAAGTAGCGAAACGGGTCCTTCTCCATACCGTCGATCACGCTCCGACCGTGTCGGACGAAGAGCCAAGGCGAGCGAGCATTGCCCCGAGATCGAGGAGGGCACGATCGGAGGCCTCACCGTCCAGGCGAACGAGCCCGGCGACATGCCGGCGCGCATCCGCAGGCACGGCCGCGACGTTCGACGGAGAAACCACGACCTGTCCCTCGAGCTCCTCGAACGCGAGCGCGACCGGCCGTGGCCCACCCGCGACCGCGAGCCACGAGAGCCGCGACGGCGCCACCTCGTAGCCGAGGAGCACGGGCATCGAGAAGACACCGACCAGTCCTCCGCGAAGCCCTGAGAGCCCGAGCTGCGCGGGAGCTCCGCCCGGAAGCGGGACGACGCGCTTGCGTTTCGCGATGCCGGACAGTCCTTCGAGGAGGAGGAGGTAAGGATCGCCGCCGACGCGGATGACGAGCGCCGGCCTTCCCTCGTCCTCACGCACACGCACGGGCGCTGCGAACGAGCGGTCGAACGTCTCGGCGAGCACGCGGGCGCGGCGTGCGATGTCGGTATCGCTCATGAGGCACCTCCGAGCGTCGCGAGCTCGGTCCGGCAGAGCGCAACGAGCCCCGCACGGCTGAAGCCGCCGCCGAAGAGGAGGAGCCGCGACGTCTCCTCGCGCACGAGGAGCTCGAGCGCCTGGCCGAGCGCGTGACGAGCCTCGTCGAGCCGGCCCTCGCGCCGCTGGATCCGACCGAGATGGAGATGCGCAAGGGCGAACTCCGGATCGAGGTAGAGCGCGGCGCGGTGATGCTCGATCGCCCCGCGACGATCTCCGCGGTGCTCCGCGACGAGAGCGAGGACGACGTGCGCCTCGACGGAGCCCTCGCCGCCCGCGAGGAGACGATTGCAGTCGGCTGCCGCGGCATCGACATCCCCGATGCCGAGGCGCGCGACCGCCCGGAGGATCACGACGCCCGCCGCCTCCTGCTCCGCCGGAGAGAGGAGCGCGAGCGCCTCGAGCGCCTGATCGAAGCGCTCGAGAGACACGAGGTCGCGAACGCGGTCGAGCACGTCCTCGCTCGGCCCCGGTGGCGCAGGATCGGCGGGGAGCGCGAGCGCGACGGGCGCGGCGGTCGGGAGCGTCGAGCTCACCGCCCGCACGGGCGGCGCGGCGGTCGGACGTCGTTCGCGTCGGTAGTAGAAGGTGTCGTGCGAGCTCTCGAGTGAATAGTCGTTCGAGAGCCCGCGGAGCGACTCCGCATGGCCGAGGAAGAGGACGCCGCCCGGAGCGAGCGCCGCGGTGAGCCTCGCAACGACCGCGCGCGCGGCGTCGGGCGTGAAGTACATGAGGACGTTGCGACAGAAGATGATCTCGTAGGCGCCACCGGCAGCGAGCTGCCCGCTCTCTTCGAGGAGGTTCTGCTGCTCGAACGTGACGTTCGTCCGGGCCTGCGCTCCGAGCTCGTACTCTCGACCGCGCGCCGAGAAGTAGCGCTCGCGGAGGTCCGCCGAGGTCTCGCGGAGCGCCCACGCGGAGTAAACGCCGGTCTCGGCCTTCGCGAGCGCGCGCCGGCTCAGGTCGATCGCGTGGACGTGCCATCGGAGCCAGGTCGCCGGCAGGAACTGCCGCTCCCGCTCGCGCATGAAGATCGCGAGCGAGTACGGCTCCTCCCCCGAGGAGCAGCCGGCGGAGAGGATCCGGAGATCATCACCGCACGACCGCGCCCTCGCCGGGAGCACGACGTCGCGCAGCACGTCGAACTGCTCTCGCGCGCGGAAGAAGCAGGTCTCGCCGACCGTCAGGAGCTCACCGAGCGCATGCACCTCCCTGTGATCGTGCGTGTCGAGCGCATCGAGGTAGGCGCTCGCCGCCGGGCGTCCGCGCTCGGCGAGGCGCCGCGTCAGGGCCTCACCGAGCTCGGCGTCCCTCCCGGCGTCCAGCATGAGGCCGAGCCGGCGTGCGACGATCGCGCGGAGCCGCGCGAGAAGCTCACCGTCCATCGCGGACCTCCACCTCCGCGCCGCCGCTCTCTGGCTTTGAACGCGCCTCGCCGAGCGCCGTCCAGACCTCGTCCGAGACGAGACGCGCCGCCTCGAGGACGACGAGCAGCTCGCCGTCGAGGACGGACAGGGAGCTCACCGCACCGTGCGCAGCGCTCGTCAGGAGCGGCGGCATCGCGCCTTCCGCGCAGACGTCGGCGAGGCGGCGCACTCCGATCACCTCGGCGACGGCGAGCGCGACCGCGCGCGCGGCGACCTTGATCGAGATCCATCGGGCAGCCTGCGTGTGCCCGGGCGCTCCGAGCAGCGTGCCCACGTCCACGATCGGGGTCGGGTAGCCACGAATGACCGCGGCCCCGGCGACGAACGAAGGCGCTCCCGCGACCGGCTCGCACGGGAGCGGCCGCATCGTCTCGAGGACGTGCTCCACCGGGAGCGCCGCGAGCGTCGCCGGCTGCGGGCGGAAAAGGAGCGCGAGGCCGCTCGTCATGTCGCGGCGTGATCCACGAGACGAAGCAAGCTGCGTGAGAGCTCGCTGAGCTCGCTGGCCGCCTGGAGCGTCTGCTTCGCGCTCGCGTCGGACTCTCGCGTCGCTTGCGCCACGTTGCCGATCGCCGAGCTCACCTGCTCGACCGCGCTGGCCTGCTGCTTGGTGCTGAGCTCGATCTCGCGTGACGCCTCGGTCGTCGTGCCGACGAGCGACGCGATGCGCTCGAACGAGCTCGTCACGTCCGCGAAGCGGGAGGCTCCCGCGTCGACGGCCTTCACGCCGCTCTCCGTCGCCATCACGGTCGTGTTCACCGCGGCGCGCATGTCGTCGATGATCCCGCGGATCTCCTTGGTCGCCCCGCCGACACGATCGGCGAGCTTGCGGATCTCGTCGGCCACGACGGAGAACCTGCGACCGCTCTCGCCTGCGCCCGCCGCCTCGATCGTCGCGTTGATCGCGAGGATGTTCGTCTGCTCCGAGAGCTCGTTGACCAGATCGAGGATCCCGCCGGCCTGCTGGGACTTCTTCCCCAGGTCGAGCATGTGTCCCACGACGACGTCCATCTGACGCTTGATCGCGAGGATCGACTCGCGGGCGTTCTGCACCGTGCCGGAGCCGGTCTTCGCTCCGGTCAGCGTCTCCTCGGCCACGCGCGTCACCCGCTGCGCGCTGTCGGTGATCTGCCGGGACGTCGCGAGGAGCTCGCGGATCGTGGTCGCCACCTCGGTCGTCGCGGAGAGCTGCTCGCGGGATCCGGACGCCTGCTGGGTAGCCGCCGCCTGGAGCTCTGCCGACGAGCTCCGGATGCTCGTGACGGCGGCGCCGAGCTGCGTCCCGAGCGAGCGCGTGATGAGGACGCCGGCTGCGGTCACGAGGAAGAGCGAGACGAGCGCGCCGAGCCCGACCGTGAGCTTGGCCCCACGCGCGCCCTCTTCGGCCGCGGCCGAACGCTGATCGAGGAGCAAGCGCTCGTCCTGATCCATCAGGGTCGCCACGCGGCGGATCTCATCCATGTGCTGTTTGCCGGCGCCGCCCTGGACGAACTTCGCCGCTGCCTCCAGACCATGCGCGCGGCGCTCGTCGACCGCCTCCCTCAGGTGCGCGAGCTTTCCGCGAGTCGCCACCTCGAGCTCGTCGATCCGCGAGCGCTGGCGTGGGTTGTCCGCAGTGAGCCGGCGGAGCTCCGCGATCTCCGTCGGGATCGCCCCGACCGCGACCTCGTACGGCTCGAGGAAGGCGAGGTCACCCGTGATGGTGAAGCCACGCTGGCCGGTCTCGGCGTCCTTCACGAGCGAGAGCGTCGTCGCGATCTTGTCCAGCACCACGTGGGTGTGGGTAACGCGCTTGTTGTTCTCGATCAGCGCGTCGATGCTCCGATAGGCAACCGCGCCGACGAACAGGAGCATGAGGACCGTAAGCCCGAACCCCACCCCTAGCTTCCTACCGAACGTCCACGACTTCATACGACCCCATCCGCTCGAGCTCATTCCCGGACAAAAGACACTGGGTCGGGATACTCGCCGTTTTTGCCGGATTCGTCGAGATCAGTTGCGCGCTTTCTCCGTCGCGGGAGACGAGGCACAGTGTGCGCCGGCTCACTCCTACGGCTGGTACGTGCGGCAAATTTGCTCTCTCTTCCGCGTCACGGTCCTCGTCCTCGCGACATTTGCGATCGGTTGTCGATCCGGGGCCACACCGCCTCCCCCTCCTGCGGCGAGCGCTGTCGCACCGAGCGTGCCCGCGGAGGCCGGGGTCACTCCGGCCGCCGCCGCAGAGAACATTTCCGAAGCTACGGAAATGGACGCCGGCGCGCTCGTCACGGCGCCATCCGACGCCGGCCATCGAGAAGCTCAAACGCCACCGCAACCGGAAGGCATGCTCCTCGTGAAGGGCGGCACCTTCAAGATGGGAGCGGACACGGGCGGCGAAGGTGACGAGCGCCCCGCGCACGACGTCACCGTCGCCTCGTTCTGGCTCGACAAGACGGAGGTGACGCAGGCGGCCTACGAGGAGTGCGTCGGCGCGAAGGTCTGCACACCTGCGGATCCGGAGATCCTCGCAACGTTCGGCGGCTTGTTCCGCGGACCGCAGAAGCCGGTGGTCGGCATCTCGTGGCACTCGGCACGTGACTACTGCAAGTGGAAGGGCAAGCGTCTGCCGCGCGAAGCGGAGTTCGAGCGAGCCGTCCGCGGAGACGACGGGCGGAGATTCCCCTGGGGGAACGAGCCGCCGACGAAGGAGCTCTCCGTCTTCTCGACCAACTCTCCCGAAGACGTCGGCTCACGCCCCGCGGGGCGCGGACCGTACGGTCACGACGACCTCGCCGGCAACGTCTGGGAGTGGATCGAGGACGACTACGATCCGCTCGCCTATACGCGACCGACCGCGAGCGAGGGCAAGCCGGGGACGTGTGACGAGATCGTCCTTGCCCAGAACAAGCTTCGCGCCGAGGGCAAGCAAGGCTTCACGGGGACGAACCCGATCCCGACCGAATGCGAGAAGTCGATCCGCGGGGGAGCCTACAACTACCCGGCGCAAGGCCTCCGAAGCACGAACCGCATCCATCACCCCGCGCGCTTCAAGCTGCGGATGACCGGGGTGCGCTGCGCCAAGGACGCGTGAGCCTAGCCCCAATGCCGTTCGGTTAGGCCGCGGTCCCCGGAGACAGAAACAGGAAGGCGGAAAGACGGGAAGAATCTATTGATCAAACTCTCTTCCCGCCTCCCCGCCTTCCTGTTGAATCTCTCTCGGTTCGCTTGAACGAACGGCATCGAGCCCGGGAGCTCGTCGATCGGATCAGCCGCGAACGCGCCAGTTGCCGATGAAGCTGCGACCGACCTCGTCACACGTCGGATCGGTCACGATGAGCTCGGGGCGCCCGTTTCGGTTCGTGACGATCGTGTTCTGACGGAACACGCGGCCGAAGGAGAGCGCCTCGTCTCGATCCATCCCGTGCACGAGCCAGGACGGCTCGCGCCACGTGCCCTCGGGATCGTCCTCGTAACCGACGCACTGCTCGACGCGGTAGCAGCCGAGCACCAGCATGTCGCGGAGGACCGTGTGGCGCGAGTCGTTCACCTTGCGCGGCAACAGCATCGAGCGCGGATTGAACGCGGTCAGGATCGTGAACGGCTTCGTGAGCAGCTCGGGGAGCGTGGCCACGTCCTGGACGACATCACCGTCGAGCGAGACGCGGAGCGGACCGCTCGACGACGGCAGGTCGTAGACGGTGGCGAGATACTGACGGAGGAGGTTGTGATCCATGCGGCGCGTGATGAATACCACGCACCGGCCTCTCGAAGCCCGAGAAGCGCCAAGGGCGGGCTCAGCCGGACTTCTTCGGCTCTTCGCGATCGAAGCGGTAGCCCACGCCGCGCACGGTCTGGATGAAGGCGGGCTCCTGCGGGTCCGCTTCGAGCTTCGCGCGGAGCTGCTGGATGAAATTGTCGACGGTCCGCGGCGTGCCGTGATGGTTCGGGCCCCACACCCGGCGGAAGATGTCATCGCGTGACAGCGCGGTGCCGCGCTCGGCGACGAGACACATGAGGACGTCGAACTCCGTCGCCGTCACCTCGACGATCGCGCCGGCGCGACGGATCGTTCGCGCGGCGACGTCGATCTCGACGTCGCCGAATCCGATGCGCGCCCTCGGAGGGCCTCCCTGGCTCGCGGACGCAGTCGCGCCGCGGCGGAGCGCGCCGCGCACGCGCGCGAGGAGCTCGGCGAGGCTGAAGGGCTTCGCGACGTAGTCCTCCGCGCCAAGCTCGAGCCCGGCGACCTTGTCCATCTCGGCCGACTTCGCGGAGAGGATGATGATCGGCATCGTGCGCCCTTCGGCTCGGAGGTCGTGGAGGACCTCGAGCCCGTTGCGCTTCGGGAGCATCACGTCGAGGACGATGAGGTCCGGCTCGATCGTTCGCGCGAGCTCGAGGCCACGCTCGCCGTCGTCGGCAACGTGGACCTCGTAGCCTTCACTCTCGAGGTTGATGCGCAGCCCGATCGCGATGCTCGGGTCGTCTTCGACGACGAGCACGCGGCGCCCCTGGAGACTGATCGACTTGGGTTGTCGAGAGTTGGGCGTCACGGCATCACCTCGATAGTTCGTCCCTCGGCTTTAGCGCGAAGCCTCGGCGCGCCGCCAGGACTTCTTGCGGCGGGCTTACCTCGCAGCACCAGGAGCGACAGCGGCTTCCGGTGGGAGCGCGGGCAGGACGATGGCGAACGTCGAGCCTTTCCCCTCGGCGCTGTCGACCGTGACGCGAGCACGGTGCGCGCGAGCAACGTGGTTGACGATCGCGAGGCCGAGGCCCGAGCCCTCCTTCGTTCGCGAGAGGCGATCGTCGATTCGGTAGAACTTCTCGAAGATGCGCCGGTGCTCGGGTCGCGGGATCCCACTGCCGTTGTCGGTCACCGCGATCGTCACCACGCCACCGGCCGCCGAGACGCGGAGCCTTACGCGCGGCGGCGACCCGCCGTACTTCTGCGCGTTGGACAGCAGGTTGACGATCGCGTCGGCCATGGCAGCACGGTCCACGAGGACGTCCGGGAGCTCGGGCATCGCCTCGACCCCGAAGTCGAGATCGCGACCGAGCTCACGATGAGGTGCGTAGGCGCGGAGCGCGTCCTCGAGGACGTCGCCGACCTTCTCCGTACGGAGCTCGTAGATCTTGCGCCCCGCCTGCATTCGCCCCCAGTCGAGGAGGCGCTCGATCATCTTGGAGAGGCGCTCCGACTCGGCAACGAGGAGCGTGGTGCACTTCTCCCGCGTGGCGTCGTCCGCCTCGGGCCGCTGGATCGTCTCGGCGAAGAGGCGGATTGCCGTGAGCGGCGTCCTGAGCTCGTGGCTGACCTTCGACACGAAGTCGGCCTGGAGCTCGGACAGGTTCGCCTCACGACGAACGAACACGAGGACGAGCACGATCCCCGTGATGACGACGGAGACGAAGCTGACCGTGAGGATGCCGAACAGGAGGTTGATGCGCCCCTCGACGAACATCATGATGATGCCGATCGAGAGAAGCAGGACCGTCGGGATGATGATGAGGTAGACGAGGAGCTGGACGATGCGGCGATAGCCGAGCCGCTGGACGTTCTTCGCCGTCACCTGGCGGATGCGCTCCGCGGTCACGTTCGTCGAGGATGGCCTTTCCGTCGTCCCCATGGTCCTCGCCTCGCGTATAGCACCGGCTGGCGTCCCGGCTTTTCGTGCGTGCTCTTCCATCGGGCGATCGAGGCCCCTCAACCGAGCGCCGCCCGCATCACGTCGAGCGGAGGCTTCACACCGAGCCATAGCTCGAACGCGAGCGCGCCCTGACGCACGAGCATCCCGAGCCCTCCGTCGTTCGCGAGCCCGCGCGCGGCGGCGCGAAGGAGGAGGGGCGTCCGTGGCGGCGCATAGACGACGTCGTAGACGACGCAGTCGAGCGGGACGCGATCCCAGGCCACGACGTCGGCGACGACGTCCCCCGGCGTCTCCGCGCCATGCATCCCGGCGGTCGTCGCCTGCACGATCGCGGCGTAGTCGGAAGGATCCGACGGTGGCGCGCCGAACGGCTCGAACGCGAGCTCGGCGTTCGAACCGCTCGCGGCGAGGACGCTCGCGAGGTCCGCCGGGTCTTTCCGCCGCCCGCGGACGACGACGCGCGCGACGCCGAGCTGACCGAGCGCGAAGATCGCCGCACGCGCCGCGCCGCCCGTACCGAGGACGAGCGCGCTCCGACCGCGAAAGCGTCCGGCGTCCTTCGTGAGCGCGACGAGCTCGTCGCGCAGCGCCGGGGCGTCGGTGTTGAACGCGCGGACCGAACCGGCCGCGGTGCGCACCAGCGTGTTCGCGGCGCCGGTCGCGTCCGCGCTCGGATCGACCGCATCGACCAGCTCGAGCACCCGCGTCTTGTGCGGGACCGTCACGTTCAGCCCCGCGAGCTCGCCGGCGCGAAGCGCACCGACGCGGTCGCCGAGCTCGCCGGCGCTGGTCTCGATCTTGTCGTAGGTGTGCGGGAGACCGAGCGCACGGAACGCGGCACCGTGCATCGCAGGGCTCCTCGAGTGTGCGACCGGAGAACCGATCACCGCAAAGCGAAGCGTCTCGGTGCTCACGAGCTCTCCTTGTCGAGCTTCGACCCTGTCCCCGTCACGCCCGTCACGCCCGTCACCTGCGCCTCGAACGCACCGTCCGCGACGCGGACGTGGAGCGCGTCGCCGGGCACCACCTCGCCCGCCGCGCGAACGGCCCGACCGTCGGAGCTCCTCGTGACGATCGCGTAGCCGCGCGCGAGGACCTTCAGCGGGCTCATCGCATCGAGACGCCCGGCGAGCGAGGCGACCTGATCGGTGCGGTCGCGCACGAGCCTCGGCGCGAGCGCATCGAGCCGGCCGGCGAGCGCCGAGGCGCGATCGCCCTGGTCCCGGATCTCCGCGCGCATGGCTGCGGTGAGGCGCGAGGAGACCTCGGATGCGCGTGCGCGATCGCGGGCGATACGCTCGCGTGGATGCGCCGCGCCCAGGCGTGCGCCGAGGCGCGAGGCGGCCTCCTTCTCGCGCGCGAGGCGCTTCGAGAGGATGCGACCGAGCCGCATCACGTGCTCGTCGACGCGTTGCTGCGCGCTCGCGATGAGCAGACGTGGATCGCCGAAGGACTGCGCGAGCCGCCCTGTGACGACACGGTCCTCGGCGATGCGTGCGTGCATCGCCCGTCGCAGGCGCCCAAATCGCTCCTCGAGGAGGCGTCGGCGCGCGACGGTGTCGGGCACGATCATCTCCGCGGCCTGGGACGGCGTCGCCGCGCGAGCGTCGGCAGCGAAGTCGACGAGCGTGACGTCGACCTCGTGACCGACGGCGCTCACCACCGGGACGCGACACGCAGCGACGTCCCGCACGAGCTGCTCGTCGTTGAACGCGAGCAGGTCGTCCTGCGAGCCGCCTCCTCGCCCCACCACGATGACGTCGACCTCCTCCACCCTCTGCAGCATCTTGAGCGCGCGCCGGATCGACTCGGCCGCGCCCGCCCCTTGCACCAGCGCCGGCGCGAGGAGGATGCGCGCGCCGCCGCGGCGAAAGGCGACCTTGCACACGTCGTGGATGACCGCGCCGCTCGCGCTCGTGACCACGCCGATGACGCGCGGATCGTGAGGGAGCGGCCGCTTCCGCTCCGGCGCGAAGAGGCCCTCGGCCCGAAGCTTCTCCTTAAGCTTCTCGAGCGCCTCGAGGAGCGCGCCCTTGCCGGTGGGCTCCACGCGATCGCCGACGAACTGCAGCTTGCCGCGCGGAGACCAGTACGTCGGCTTCCCACGGACACGGACGCGTGCGCCGTCCTTGATGAGCGCGCGGCCTCGCGGCGTGACCTGCGAGCGATAGAGCACGACGTCGATCGCCGCCTCTTCGTTCTCGTCCTTCATGGAGAAGTAGACGTGTCCGCTCGATGCGGGGCGGGCGCCGCTCACCTCTCCTTCCACCCAGAGCTCGCTCGCGAACGAACGCTCGAGCGAGCGCCCGACGGCGCGGCCGAGCTCTGCAACGGAGAGCACGCGCGGCTCCGCACGTGCCGGAGCGGCGGGCCGTTCCGGCAGCGGGGCCGGAGCCCAGGGCTCGGCGGGTGGCCGCTCCGGTCGCGCGAGGGCGGCCGGAGCGGTGAACGGGCGCGAAGACGGAATGGGGGCGGAGGCCGGCGCGCCTTGGGAGCTCGACGGCACCGGCGCAGGCGGGGGCGACGGAGGAGACGGGGGCGGAGGCGAGGCGGCAGGCTTCTTCTCGACGGGCGGAAGCGTCCAGTCGAAGGAGAGCGACTCGCCGGGCCTGGGACGCTTGCCTTCCACGCCTCAGACCTGCTCGACGTCGAGGACACGAACGCCGCGCTTCTTCTTCTCCTGCTCGGTGCAGTAGCGAAGACGCTCATAGAGCGCGACCACGTCGGTCTTGATGCCGGTGATGCGGATGTTCGAGGTCGTCTTGTCCATGGCCTCGAGGACGAGGTTGCCCGTGCCCATGATCCGCTGCCCGAGCGGGCGCTCCACCACGTAGTCCACGATACGGTAGAGATCGATCTGCTCCATCCGCTTCGAGAACACCCCCTCCTCGACCACCACCCGCTGGGTCGTGATCTTGTAGTGCGTGCCGAGCGACCTGAGCCACATCACGAGCGCCGAGATCCCGAGCGTGAGGATCGCGAGCAAGAGGCCGCCGAGCCCCTGAATCACCGCAGGACGGCCCGCGTAGAGCAGCTCTTCGCCGCCCGACGATCCCGGCATCAGTCCCTCGCGCGGGGGCAAGAGCTCCATGGGGCGTAGCTTTCCCCGTCCCCCGAGCGCAAGCAAGCCCCGCCGCTACCGGCTCCTCCGAAGCGCGGGCCCCGTCGCCGTGGTCGCGTCGTCGTGCTCGCGATCTCGGCCCATCTCGGATAACGATCGCGAGCGCACCCATGGCTCGCCCTCCCTTCAAGAAGGTCCTCGTCGCCAACCGCGGTGAGATCGCCGTCCGTGTCACCCGCACGCTTCGCGAGATGGGGATCCGCAGCGTCGCGATCTACTCCGACGTCGATCGCGCCGCGCTCCACGTCCGCGTCGCCGACGAGGCTCACCCCGTCGGCCCTGCGCCCGCGGGCGAGAGCTACCTCCGCATCGACAAGGTCATCGACGTCGCGAAGCGCGCCGGCTGCGACGCGATCCACCCCGGCTACGGCTTCCTGAGCGAGAACCCGAGCTTCGCCGACGCATGCGAGCAGGCCGGCATCACGTTCATCGGCCCGCCCGCGAGCGCGATGCGCCAGATGGGCTCGAAGACGGCCGCGCGCGCGAAGATGGCGGAGGCGGGCGTCCCGATCGTCCCCGGCGCGATGTGCGACACGACCGAAGAGGCGATCGCCGCCGCGAAGAAGATCGGCTTCCCGGTCATGCTGAAGGCCGCGTCCGGCGGCGGCGGCAAGGGCATGCGCCTCGTCACCTCCGAAGGCGAGATGGAGAGCGCCTGGGAGCGCGCGCGAAGCGAAGCGAAGAAGTTCTTCGGCGACGACACCGTCTACATCGAGAAGGCGATCCTCCGCCCGCGCCACGTCGAGATCCAGGTGCTCGGCGACCGCGACGGCAACATGGTCCACGTGTTCGAGCGCGACTGCTCGATCCAGCGACGCAACCAGAAGGTCGTCGAGGAGACGCCGACGCCGGCGAAGGCGGCCACGCGCGAGCTCATCGAGAAGATGGGCGCGATCGCGGTCCAGGGCGCGAAGGCGGTCGGCTACCACTCCGCCGGAACCTTCGAGTTCCTCCTCGCCGAGGACGGCAGCTTCTACTTCCTCGAGATGAACACGCGCCTGCAGGTGGAGCATCCGGTGACGGAGCTCATCACCGGGCTCGATCTCGTCCGCGAGATGGTGCTGATCGCCCAGGGCGAGAAGCTCGCGTTCGCGCAGAACGATCTCGTCCCGCGCGGCGCAGCCATCGAGTGCCGCGTCTACGCCGAGGATCCCGCGAGCGGCTTCTTGCCTTCACCCGGGAAGATCGAGCGCCTCGTCACGCCGTCCGGCCCCGGCGTGCGCGACGACGGCGGCGCGTATCCCGGCGCCGAGGTCTCGAGCTACTACGATCCGCTCGTCTCGAAGCTCAGCGTCTGGGCCCCCACCCGCGAGCGCGCCGTCATGCGCATGCGGCGCGCGCTCAGCGAGTACATCGTGACCGGCATCCGCACGAACCTCGCGTTCCACGAGAAGCTGTTCTCCCATCCCGACTTCGTCGCCGGCAACTACGACACCGGCTTCATCGATCGGCACAAGGACACGCTGCTCGGCTACCCGAGCGTCCCGGAGACGGACCGCGACGCCGTCTCCGTCGCCATCGCGATCGCGGCGGCACGCCTCGAGCGCGCGACGGGGGCCACGTCTGCCCAGGCCGGAGAGAGCGGCTCGCGCCTCTCGCCCTGGGTCGCGCAGCACCGCGCCCGCACTCTCCGTTGATCGCCTGATCGCCCGATCGCCCGGTCGCCGGCTCGGCGGCCGATGACGCTCGACCCAGGGAGAGGGCCTCACGCCTCTCGCCCTGGGTCGCGCATCACCCGTCTCCGGGTGCTCCGTCGAGCGCCGGAGCGCTTCGACTCAGTTGCCGGCGTCGGCGTCGGTACCGGCGTCCTGGAACGCCTCCGTCGCGCACTCCACCTTGCATCCCGAGTTGATGCAGGTGAGGAGGCCGATGGCGATCTGCTGCGTGCTGTTGTCGACGCCAGCGAAGTTCCCTGCGCAGAGGATCGGATTCGCGGAGTTCTCGAGGTAGCACTCGAGCGCCTCACCCGCGAGCTCCTGGCAGGTGCAGTCCTGGTTGCAGGCGTCGATCTGCTTCTTGCACTTCGCGCTCGCGCACTGGAGGCAGATGCCCGAGGTCGTGGCGCCATCGGCGATCGACGCGTCGGGGATCTGCGTCGTGAAGTCGGCGGAGAGATCGCACGTCGCCGCGTCCTCTTCGGGGGCGGCTTCCTTCGGCGGGCTGCTGTCGACCACGTCTGCTCCGGAGTCCGCCTCGGGGCCGGCCGCCGCCGGCTCCGTTTCTCCGCATGCCTGAATGACGAACGCCGCAGCGACGAGACCGACGCTGCCGGCGAGAAGACAGATCCGAGCTTTCATGACTCCTCCAACCCCGTACGAGAAGTGCCGGTATTTACACGATGAAGGCACTCGGCGCCACTCGGCGGCAGGCGCCCGATCTCGCAGCCCGGCCCTGTCTGCGTCGCTTTTTCCCGGTCTTTTCTCGGTCTCTTCTCGGTCTTCTCTCGCTCCGTCTTCGCTCCGTCTCTCCGTCTCTCCCTCTCACCGTCTTCGCTCTGTCTCTCCGTCTGTTCGTCTGTTCGTCTCTCCCTCTGTTCGTCTCTCCCTCTGTTCGTCTCTCCCTCTCTTCGCCTCTCCCTCTGTTCGCCTCTCCGTCTGTTCGTCTCTCCCTCTCTTCGCCTCTCCCTCTCTCGCCGATCCATCCTGCAGGGGCGGCGCCGGGGTCGGGCTCCCTCTGCCGACCTGCGAGCTCATTTCCGCGCGCGGCACGCGCCAGCCAGGCCGTTCCAAGACGGTGATCTTTGGCTCCTCGAGCGGGCGTGAGGGCCGACCCCCGACACCGCCTTCGGAGCAAGCAGGGCCGGTGGGAAGCTCGGCTCTGGTCGCAGCGGCAGCTCACGTCGGTGCCCAAGAACGATCCGTGCAGGGGCGTCTACACGACCTGGCTCGCCCCCGGCGCGGGACGACGGCCCGGACTAAAGTAGGGCGGGAGTAGCGCGAGAAATTGGCGCGCCGTGGGTTTGCCGAAGACTTATTGAAGGGTGGTGCTACCTTGAAACCGCAAAGCCCCGCACTTCGCGTGTGCCGTTTCTCCTCGGGGTAACATGCGTCGGCCATTTTCAGCGACCCAGCGTTGGCCTCTCGTCGTCGCCAACGGCCCGCAAGACAGGACCGCCCGCGTCCGCATGACGCTGGTCGCCCTTGGGGCCCTCGTGCTCGCCGCAGCGCTCGCCGTCCCCGGCCTTCCGCTGCCAGTACGGCTGACCCTCGGCATCATCGCGATCGGCGTCCTCGGATTCGCCGCGACGCGTCGAGCGAAGACGCCGCGCGCGACGACCTCCGCGATCGTCGCGGATGCAGCCGGGCTCTCGCGCACGTCCGTCGAAGGGACCAAGCCCATCGTCGACTGGTCCACGCCGTTCGGCGTCACGCTCCTCGCCTCGTACGGGCGGCCGCACGGCCTGCTCGCGTTCACCACGCCGACGCAGACACGCTACATCCCGGCTCGGATCGACGGTCGATCGGAGGCCGACGACGAGCTCTTCTCTCGCATCGCAGTGCTCGCAGACCTCGACCTCGTCGATGGCATCGCGCACGACGCCGCGCTCACCGCGAACGACGCCGCAGCCGTCGTCCGCCATGCCGAGGAGCGCGACCGCGCGTCCCTCGGTCGCGTGTACCTGAGCGACGGGCGCGGAGCGCCGATCGCGCTCGACCGTGCAACGCTCTCGATCGCGAGCCGCTCCTTCGATCTCACGAGCCACCTCGAGTGGCGTCCGCTCATGTTCCACGAGTCCACCGGCCAGGCCGCGGCGCTGTACCAGGCGACGTGGATAAGGCAGAACGGCGCCGAGGTCGTGCTCGTCGCCCCGATGCCCGCGTCGATCGTGCCGCGCGAGCCGAACGCCCATCGCGAAGCGAGCGGCCGGCTGGGTCGAGCGCTCACGCGCGACCTTCGCCTGCTCCAGTCGCCCGCCGAGCCTCCGCCGGCACGCGACGTCCGCGTCGCGATCGATCGCCCGTTCATGATGGCCGTTCGTCGCGTGCTCGACGAGGCCCCCCTCGCCTCGCGGGTCGCTCTTCCTGCGCAGCGAGAGGCTGCTCCGCAGGGGCGCGACTCGATCATCTGACTCATCTGAGTCGCCATTGGCCTGGCTCGGCGAAAGGCTCGAGGCTTCAGGGATCGGACGTCGGGCTTCGGGGCCAGTACTGGTGCGGCCGGCTCCGTCCCATCCCCCATCCAGAGCACGGACACGCTCGTCATGGCGTCGCGAGGATCCCGTGATGGTCGCGCCAGCGGGGCGAGATTGCCCACGCGCTCGAGCTCGCTGCGGTGACAAACGTGACGGGAGGTGACGGGAGGTGACGGGAGGTGACGACGGGAGGTGCCGACCGGAATCGCCCCTCGCGGGCGGTCGTGGTAGACCCCGGGGACCAACGCCATGGCTCGCTTCTACGTCACGACGCCGATCTATTACGTGAACGACATTCCGCACGTCGGACACGCGTACACCACCGTCATCGCGGACGCCGTCCGCCGCTTCCACCAGATCCTCGGCGACGAGACGTACCTGCTCACGGGCACCGACGAGCACGGGCAGAAGATCGAGCGCAAGGCCGAGGAGGAGAAGACCGACCCGAAGACCTACGTCGATCGGATCAGCACGCGCTTCAAGGACGCGTGGCCGAAGCTCGACGTCGTCTACGACCGCTTCATCCGCACGACCGATCCCGACCACGAGGAATTCGTCGCCGAGCTCTGGAAGAAGATCGCGGCGAACGGCGACCTCTACCTCGGTGCGTACGAGGGCTTCTATTGCGTCGGCTGCGAGGGCTTCAAGACGGACAAGGAGCTCGAGCAGCCGGGCAACATCTGCTCGCTCCACAAGAAGCCCGTCGAGAAGGTGAAAGAGCCGACCTACTTCTTCGCGCTGAAGAAGTACCAGCAGCGCCTCCTCGACCTCTACGAGCGCCGCCCCGAGCTGATTCAGCCGGAGTCGCGCCGGAACGAGGTGCTCGCGTTCGTCCGCGCCGGGCTCGAGGACCTCTCGTGCTCGCGTACGTCGTTCAAGTGGGGCATCCCCGTCCCCGGCGACCCCGCGCACGTCATGTACGTGTGGTTCGACGCGCTCACGAACTACCGAAGCGCGCTCGGCCACGGCGAGCTCGCGAAGTTCTGGGCGCCGAACGCGAAGGTCGTCCACCTCGTCGGCAAGGACATCCTCCGCTTCCACACGATCTACTGGCCCGCGTTCCTCCTCGCCGCCGGATACAAGGAAGAGGAGCTGCCGAACGTCGTCTTCGCCCACGGCTTCCTCACCATCGACGGTGAGAAGATGTCGAAGGCTCTCAAGAACGGCGTCGATCCGCTCAAGGTCGCCGGCGAGCTCGGGGCGGACGTCCTCCGCTATCACCTCCTCCGTGCGGTCGCGTTCGGACAGGACGGCGACTTCGATCACGCCGCGCTCCTCGAGCGCTACAACGCCGATCTCGGTAAGAACCTCGGCAACCTCTTGAACCGCGTCCTCGGCCTCTGCGCGAAGAACGGCCTCACCGCACACCCGGAGGACGACGCCGCCACCGACGGACCGCTCGAGAAGGAGCTCGACGAGAACGTCCGCACGTTCACGAGCGCCGCGAAGAAGGCCTGGGACGACCTCGCCCCGCACATCGCGCTCGAGAACACGATGAAGCTCTCGAGCGCGGGCAACACCTACGTCGATCGCGCCGCTCCGTGGACGGAGGCGAAGAACGGAAACGTCGCGCGCGTCGCGAAGATCCTCTCGCGGCTTCTCCGCGTGCTCGAGGCGCTCTCGGTGATGCTCTGGCCGGCGATGCCGAAGAAGAGCGACGCGATGCGCGCGCAGCTCGGCCTGCCGCCGATCGATCCGAAGGTCGGCGTCGCCGCCTGGCCGGACGCGCTACCGCCCGTCCGCGCCGGCCTCGCCCTCGGCGCCGCCGGTCCGCTGTTCCCGACCTTCGACGACAAGGCGCAGAAGGAGCTCCTCGATCGGCTCGTGCCGAAGACCGAGCCCGCAGCAGCAGCGCCCGCCGCGGCTGCGGCCGGGGCGAAACCCGCCGCTGCCGCTGAGGAGATGCCCGGCGTCATCAGCTATGACGACTTCGCGAAGGTCGACCTCCGCGTCGGCCTCGTGAAGACGTGCGAGAAGGTGCCGAAGAAGGACAAGCTCCTTCGTCTCACCGTCGACGTCGGCGAGGCCGAGCCGCGCACGATCGTGGCGGGGCTCGCCCTCACCTTCCAGCCCGAGGCCCTCGTGGGACGCCGCGTCGTCGTCGTCGTCAACCTCGCGCCGCGCGACTTCGGCGGAAAGCTCGTGTCGCACGGCATGCTCCTCGCTACCGGTCCGTCGGAGGCCCTGCACCTGGCCACGATCGACGAGGCCGTCGCGCCCGGCTCACGCCTCAAGTGACCGGGAGAGGACCATCGTAGAACTGAGCTTGCGTGCCGCACCCGAGTGATATGCTCGGCGGGTGTCGGACCGCGATCCGCGAGACGTCCCGGACCTCGATCTCCCACCCCCGAGGAGCTCCGCGTCGGAGGGGAGGGTTCCTTCTGCGCGGCCCAAGCCAGCGGCTGGGCCGACGGAAACGCCGGGATCACTCGGCGGCGACTTCGGGATGGAGCTCGAACGCGGTCCAGCCATGTCGGCGCCACCGTCCGCGATGACGTCGCGCGCGCCGGCCGCTCCGCACGTGTCGATCGACATCAAGGGCAACGAGGACTTCGACATGGAGATCGAGCGCGGCGGCGCGCTCGTCTCGCTCCCACCATCCTCGTCGCTTCGCCCCGGCTCGATGTCGAACCGCCCGGCGAGCATGTCCGGTCGTCCGCCCGCCTCCGGATCGGGGCTCGAGATCTCGTACCGGCGCATGGACGCGGTCGCTCGAGTTGCGACGGGCCCGTCGACCGCGGTGAAGCTCCTCGCATGGGTGCTTCCGATCGTGCTCTTCGCCGGTACGCTCGCGGGGCTCGTGAAGCTCGCGCATCACGCGGGCGGGCGCGACGTCGTGCGCCTGTTGCCACACGCGTTCGACGCGTCTTCGACTCCGCAAAGCGGAGCGGTCGCCGGCGGAGCGCTCGTGATCGCCATCGCGCTCGGCTTTCTCGGGCTCAAGCTGCGGCCACGTTCGTACGCGATGTTGGGCTCGGCGACCGCGCTCGTGATCACGTCGCTCGCGATGGTGACGGTGACGCTCGTCTCGACCGAGGAGCACCCGGCGCCGCCGGACGGAGCGCTCCTCATCCCGTATGTCGTCCCGTTCGCGGTCCTCTTGCTCGGGCTCGGCGTCGCAGGACGCGGGCGGTCGCTCTTCCTGCGCGGAGGCGGGCACCGCGCGGGCAGCCTGCTCGCGGCGCTTGCCGGCGGCGCGATCGTCTTCGCGGCGCTCGAGCTCAGCGCGCTCGCGTCACGCCTTCCCTGATCGCGCCACACCAGGCGGTGCTCGAGATCGAGCTGCGGTCGCGATCCCGATCCGAGTCCGCGCGCTAAGCTCGCGCCGATGGCCATCGAGCTCTCGAACTTCTCGGGCATCGATCTCGCCGCGCTCCCTTCGATCGCGCGCGGAGAGGCGCGCGCGATCCGCGCGCCGAGCGTCGTCGCGACGGAGCAGTCGCTCGCCTCGTACGGTCGACTGGTCGACGACTTCCAAACGGCGGAGCTCACGATCGTCCCGTGGCCCGTGCGCGGGCCGCGTCCGCTCGTGCCCGGCACCGGGATCGAAGGTGGAGCCGTCGAGGATCGCTTCGTCATGGAGCGCCGCGGTCAGGTGCAGTACGCGACCAACTACGCGGTCGGGCGCTCGTACGTCACCGGCTGGTTCGAGGACCCGCCCACCGCATCGGAAGACGCTCGGGCGCATGACGTCACCCGCCTCTTCACGCACGAGGCGAACTATCACCCCGATGGCGGACAGATCTTCTTCCCCGAGGACGGCACGCCGTTCGTCGCGCTCCTGGCGCGCCCCGGCGACGACGTCCGACCGGAAGACTTCATCGCGTTCTGGTTCGACGGCAGCCGCGGCGTTCACGTGAACCCTGGCGTCTGGCACCAGCCTGTGTTCCCGATCGTCCCCGCGGCTCGCTTCGAGAACCGTCAGGGACGCGTTCATGCATGCGTCTCGATCGACTTCGTCGGAGAGTTCGGCGTCTACGTCGAGGTACCGCTCGTCGCTCGAGCCGACGCGTAGCGAACGCACGTGGAGCGCTCGAGCTCGCTCGAACGATCGACGGCCGAGCTCGCTCTTGTGCGGCCATCCGCGGAACGCACCACGACGTTCCGTCATCGAAGGCTACTGATGTCGTCGCTTCTCGCCACCGCTGGTGCGGCGGCGGTGTTCTTCATCGCCGCGGACCTCGTCTACACGCTCGATCACTACTTCGTTCACCACGATCGCGAGCGCTATCGCACCGGTCATTCACGGCATCATCGCCGCTACAACGTGGCGAAGGATGCACCGCAGCTCGACGACTACGAGCTCTCGACCTACGGCTCGGCCGCGCTCATGTCCTTCGCCGGGATGAGCACGCTCTCGCTCCTCACGGGCAACTGGGGCTTCGCCCTCGGTGCCGTGCTCAAGTTCGTCCACTCGCTCCTCTTCCACTGCTACCAGCACCGCTGGTGGTCGAGCACACCGCTGCGGAAGCAGAACCAGCAGCCGCCGACACGCGGCTGGGGTCTCGCGACTGCGCGCTACCACGCGCATCACCACGCCCATCCGAACGACGCCGTCTTCACCTACGCCGAGAGCTGGCAAGGTTTCGACCGCATCCTCGAGTGGGCGCATCCGTGGCTCGTTCGATTCACGAAGGACGGCCGTGCGCGCCTCGCGCCCTCGACCGAAATGGCGCGGTGAACTGGCTCGGCGCAGGGTTCGCCTCGCTCGTCGCTGCGCTGCTCGGCGCGCTCGTCGGGGCGTTCGCTCACTTCGAGGGACGACGCCACGGGATCGACTTCCCTCCGATCGTCGGCATCGTGACCGGGCTCGCCGCAGCGCTCGCGTCGACGTCGACGAGCGGACTACGCGGCATGCTCGTCGCGTCGCTAGCGGTATGGGCGGCTGCGCTCGCAGAGGTGCTCGAGTCGCCGGCACGCGGCGTCGTCGCCGACATCATTCGGTTCAACGACCGACTCGGCTTCGCGCGCGGAGCGAGCTACGTCGGCTGTGCCGTCGTAACGCTGCTGCTCGCATCCCGCGCTCGCCCGCAACGGGCCCCGCTCACGCCGGAGCCCGCCGACTCTAGGCGGTGATGCGGCCGACGACGAGCGGCGCCGACGAGGGCGCCGCGTCGCCGTACTCGATCTAGGCGGTGATGCGGCCGACGACGAGCGGCGCCGACGGGGGCGCCGCGTCGCCGTACTCGAACGCGCCCGCGACACGCTCCGTCAGCTTCTCGCCCGCTGCGCGATCGCGCACGAAGATGCGCGCGACGACATCGCCGCTGTTCACCGCTTCGCCGGGCTTCCGGTCGATCTCGATCCCGACCGCCGGATCGACCGCTTGATCCGCCCGCGTGCGGCCGGCCCCCATCGCGACGCCCGTGAGGCCGATCGCGAGCGCGTCGATGCCGAGCACGAAGCCCGAGCGCGGCGCCTTCACCTCGATGAGCTCGGAGGCGACCGCGAGCTTCGCCGGATCGGCGACCACGCTCGCATCGCCGCCCTGCGCCGCGACCATCTTCTCCATCACGCGGACGGCGCTGCCGTCGGCGATCGCCGCACGGAGCTTGGCGGTCCCGTCCTCCACGCTCGTCGCCTTCCCGCCGAGGACGAGCATCTCGGCTCCGAGAACGAGCGTACATTCGACGAGGTCCGCCGGGCCGCGGCCGTGGAGCACCTCGAGCGCCTCGCGTGTCTCGTTCGCGTTGCCGACGGCACGGCCGAGCGGCGCGTCCATCCGCGTGAGCACGGCGACGACCTTCTTGCCGGCGCGCGTCCCGACGCGCACGAGCTTGTCGGCGAGCGCGCGAGCGTTCTCCTCGCTCTTCATGAACGCGCCCTTGCCGACCTTCACGTCGAGCACGAGGCCGTCGATCCCCTCGGCGAGCTTCTTCGACAGGATCGACGCGACGATGAGCGGGATCGACTCCACCGTCGCGGTGACGTCGCGGAGCGCGTAGATGCGCTTGTCGGCGGGGGCGATCTCCTTCGTCTGCCCGATCATGCACGTGCCGATCTCACCGACGATGCGCGCGAAGTCGGTGACGGGCAGGTCGGTGCGGAAGCCGGGGATCGCCTCGAGCTTGTCGAGCGTTCCGCCGGTGTGACCGAGGCCACGACCGCTGACCATCGGCACGGGCACGCCGCACGCGGCCACCAGCGGCGCGAGGCAGATCGAGACCTTGTCGCCGACGCCGCCGGTCGAGTGCTTGTCGACCTTCACGCCGGGGACGCCGCCGAGATCGAGGACGCTCCCGGAGTGGAGCATCGCCTCGGTCAGCGCGACGGTCTCCGCATCCGAGAGGCCGCGGAAGAACACCGCCATGAGGAACGCCGCCATCTGGTAGTCGGCGACATCCCCCGCGCTGAAGTCGCGGAGGAGACGCGCGATCTCCGCCTCCTCGAGGGTCTTTCCATCACGCTTGGCTGCAATGAGCTCGACGACCGTACGCACCATGAGTCCGCGCAGCGTATCCTGACGCGAGGCCGTTTTGGTAAGCTGCCGCTCTCATGCCCGCTTGCACCGGCCACATCGCGTCCTCCCCGAGCGCCCGCGCGACCGTCGCGTCCGTCGCGTTTGCCGCGGCCCTAGCGCTCGCGTTCGTCGCCGCGTGCACGAAGTCCGAGTCGGGGACGCCGGCACCGGAGACGTCGAGCGCGCCGGCGGCGTCGGCCGTTCCGGTCGTCGAGACCCCTTCCCCGTCCGCCACGGCGAGCGAGAGCGCGGCGCCTCCCGCCGATACGGGACACGCCGCAGCCGTAGCCAAGGACGCCGCCGACGCGGGACATGCCGCGGCCGAGCCGCCGAAGATCCGCGCCGCGGGGGGCGGAGCCGCGGCGGCGCCCTCTGCGTCCGGGTCCGCATCCCCCGTCGAGTGCGGGACGAAGCCGCTCCCCGACTGCCCGCTCCAGGCGTGGATGAAGGCGCACGCCAACCCGCCCGTGCTGACGAGCGACCTCCCCGCTCTCGCGAAGGCGCTCGACGAGATCGCCCTGTTCGCGCCGGCCGGCTACACGAACTGGGCGTCGATCTCCAAGGACGGCGCGGCGGCCGCGCGGGCCGGGGACCTCACCGCGGCAAAGGCCTCCTGCCGGAGCTGCCACGACCAGTACAAGCAGAAGTACAAGACCGAGATCCGCGCCCGGAAGATCTGAGAGCATGTCGACGATCGCGCCGCCGCGCGCAAAAGCGCGTGCCCCGAAGCCCGGACGCCCGGCGGGCCGCTTCACGCAGCATCGCCGCCTCGACCACCTCCGTGAAGTCCTCGAGCGGGAGCCGCGCGGACTCACGCTCGACGAGCTCGCCGCGACGCTGAAGCTCACGCAGCGGTCGGTACGGCGTTACCTCCGTGAGCTCGACGGAACGAAGCCCGAGGAGAAGTTCGAGCTCCTCGAGTTCGTCGAGACGCGCAAGGGCGGCCCGCTCCGGTGGCGGATCAAGCCGGGCGAGCGCGGCCGCGCCGTCTCGCTCCGTCGCGCGCAGGCGTACGCCGTGCTCGCGACCCGCCGCGACTTCGAGGTGCTCCGAGGCTCCGCACTCTACGAGGAGGTCGATCTCGCGCTCGCCCAGATCGCGACGATCGCCCAGACGCCGTTCCGTGCCTCTGGAAAGGCGGAGATCTCGGGTGAGCAGAACCTCGAGGATCGCTTCCTCTTCGTGCCGCCTCCCGCACGCAGCTACGGCGCACGGGGCGAAGACCTCGACGAGCTCTTCCGCGCGGTGGCGGACCTCCGCGTGCTTCGCTATCGGCCGCGCGTGCGGTCCGGCGAGCCGCGCGCGGACCGCATCCCCTTCCACCCGTATGCGATGGTCGTCCATCAGGGCACGATCCACGTGCTCGGCGCCCGCGTCATCGGCGGAAAGGCGAGCGCGGAGGTCGACGCCCTCTCGCTCGACTCGATGACCGACATCCGCACGAGCGAGACCGAGCACTTCGAGCTCCCCAAGACCTTCGACGTCTCTCACTTCGTGCACGGCGACTTCGGCGTCGCGCGGCCCGCGCGCGCACGCTTCATCGTGGAGTTCGAGGCCCGCATCGCCGACGAGGTGAAGGCGAAGCGTCTCCATCCTCAACAGCGCATCGCGACCGCACCCGACGGCCGCGTCCGCGTGTCACTGCCGCTCGTCGACCCGCGCGCCGCCATCGCGTTCGTGCTCTCCTGGGGCGACGCCGCACGAGTCGTCGAGCCACCCGAGCTGGTGAGCGAGGTCGGCCAGATCCTCGCGCGCGCGGCCTCGAGGTACTCATGACACGCTCCTCTGCTTCCGCTCCGGTACCCCTCGAACAGCGCCGCTTCGACGTCGTCGTGTTCGGCGCCACCGGCTTCACCGGGCGGCTCGTCGCGGAGTACTTCGCGGCGCACGCCGCGGAGACCGGCGTGCGCTGGGCCATCGCCGGACGAAGCATGGACAAGCTCGAGGCGGTCCGTCGCGAGCTCGCGACGAAGAATGGCGCACTCCACGAGCTGCCCATCTTGATCGCGGACTCGCACGACGTCAGCGCGCTCGACCGACTCGTCTCCGAGACGCGCGTCGTGTGCACCACGGTCGGCCCGTACGCGAAGTACGGGATCGATCTCGCCCGCGCCGCTGCGCGCCACGGGACGAGCTACTGCGACCTCACGGGCGAGCCAACCTTCGTCCGCGCCGTCATCGACGAGTGTCACGACATCGCGCGTGGGACGCAGGCCCGGATCGTCAACTGCGCGGGCTACGACTCGATCCCTTCAGACCTCGGCGCGCACATGGCGTGGGACCACGCGAACCGCACGCACGGCGAAGGGCTCTCCTGGGTCAAGGTCTTCACCGGCCGCACGAAAGGCGCTGCGAGCGGCGGGACCATCGCATCGGCGTTCGGGCTCATGGAGGCGGCATCGAAGAGCCGCGAGGTCCGCAAGCTGCTGCTCGATCCTCACGCGCTCGATCCGAACGAAGGCGACACATCGGAGCCGGCCCGCTCGCGCGATCCCTTCGAAGCCGATCAGCGGGGCGTTCGCTTCGACGAGGACCTCGGGCGGTGGACGGCGCCGTTCGTGATGGCGTCGATCAACACGCGCGTCGTGCGTCGCTCGCACGCGCTCCTCCGCGAAGAGGGCGGCGGCTACGGCCAGCGGTTCCACTACAACGAGGCGATGAGCTTCCAGCCCGGACCACGCGGCCTCGTGACGGCTTCGGTCGTCACGGCGACGATCGGCGGCTTCTTCGCCGCGGCCGCGCTGCCGCCGATGCGCCACCTGCTCGAGCGCTTCGTGCTCCCCGCTCCGGGCGAAGGCCCCTCGCGCGAGGCGATCGACAAGGGGTTCTTCGAGATGCACGTCCTCGCAGAGACCGAGTCCGGGAAGCGCCTTCGCGGCCGGGTCGCGGGGACGAAGGACCCGGGCTACGGCGAGACCGCGAAGATGCTCTCAGAGAGCGCGATGTGTCTGGCGATGGACGGCCCGCGCCTCGAGCCCCGCTTCGGCGTGCTCACCCCCGCCACGGCGATGGGGATGCGCCTCGTCGAACGCCTGCGTGCTGCGGGCATGACGTTCGACGTTCACGACGCCTGATCTCTCGCCCGAGCCGGCCCCCGTGGCGCTCGATCGCACAGCGAAGCGAGCGTTTGAGGGAGCGAGGCAGCAGGAAAGCAAGAAGGCGATTTCATGGATCTCCGTCATTTCCGCGCTTCTCGCCCTCTCGCGATCGGCCAGCGCGGCAGCGCCTAAAGCGTGTTGACAGTTGAAGTCGACACCGCCCTTCTCGGGCGCCAGGCCGAAGCCTTTCCTACTTCATAGAGAGTTGTTTCACGCACGACCAAGAGCCGTGCGTCAGAGCATCTCTCTCCATAGGCGTTTTTCGTCTCCGCGTGCTTCGCGGCGACGTGAGGCGAGGGACCTGGCTCGGACACGATGACGTAGCGAGCCAGGTTCACGGCAGCGTTGGTGTCGCGGTCCGCCTCATGGCCGCAACCGCTGCAATGAAACGTGCGCTCGGACAGGTCGAGCTTGGCGCCGACGTGCCCGCACGCGCTGCACTTGCGTGTGCTCGGAAAGAAGCGATCGGCCACGGTGAGCGTGGCGCCGTACCAGCGGGCCTTGTAGGTGAGCATCGACGCGAAGAGCGACCAGCCGCTATCCGCGATCGCACGAGCCAGCGAGGTTCGCATCAGTCCTATCGTGCACAGATCCTCGATCACCAAGCGACCGTGGGTCTTGATCAGTCGGCTCGATTCTCTGTGCGCGAAGTCACGTCGAACGTAAGCGATGCGCGCGTGGGCCTTCGCGACGCAGGCCCGAGCACGGTGACGATTGCGGGAGTCGAGCTTGGCGCGACTGAGCGCCTTGCTCTTCCTCTTGAGAGCACGGAGGCCGCGTCGGAGAGGGCGCGGGCTCTCGATGCGGGCGACCTCGTTGCCCTCGGCATCGGCCACGACCGCGAACGTGCGGAGACCGCGGTCGATGCCGACGGGCGTGCTCGTGCTCGCGTCCCCATGGCGGCGCGCGGGGTGAAGCTCGGCGGCCTCCACGTTGAGCGTGATGTGCCAGCGACCATCCGAGCGGTGCGAGACCGTCGCGAACAAGATCTTGGCGCGGCCCTTTCGAAGCATTCTTCGGAGGTCACGCGTGCACTCGCGGACCGCAAGCTCGCCGAGCTTTGGCAACCGGATGCAGCGCGTGCGATCGGAGCCGACACGAATCTCCGCCTTCTTGTTGCGCATCCGGAATGACGCACGCGCGGTCGCCTTCTTCTTGAAGCGAGGGAACCTCGGTGGCCTGCCGCGGCGCGTTCCCTTTCGACCGTCCGAGAACGCCGCGAACGCACGGCCCAAGTCGACCGCGGCTTCCTCGAACACCTGCTGACAGACGTCGGTTCGCCAAGCGAGCCCGGGCTTGCCGTCCTCGTCGACGCCCGCGTCGGCCGTGAGCTTCCACTGGTTGAAGAAGTTGATGAGATCGAACCCTGACCACGGGACGCGTGCGTCCTCGCCGACCGTCGTCTTCACCGCCTTCTCGGCCAGCTTCGTGACCACAGCGCGAAGGCACTGGTTGAACGCAAACCGGGCCGCGCCAACATGACGCCGAAGTCCTTCGACCTGCGAGGCCGTCGGCTCGAGCGTGAAGTGAAAGGTCGTGTGGCGCTTCGCCGTCATCCCGTCCATTCGGTGATCGCGACGAGCCATGCCGAGGCGGCGATAACTCCGAGATAGGAGATGGCGGTCCTTTCGTAGCGAGTCGCGACACGTCGAAAGCCCTTGAGGCGACCGAACCAACGCTCGATGACGTTTCGTTGCTTGTAGAGCGCCGCGTTGAGCTCTCGCGGCTCTCGACGATTGCGCCCCGAGGGGATGACGGCCTTCGCGCCGAGCGCTTCGACGTGCGCAAGAAAGGCGTTGCTGTCGTACGCGCGATCCGCAAGGACGGCGTTCGAACGATGACGGACGAGACCTCGCGCCATTTCTGCCGATTCCATCATGCGTCGTCTCCCTTTCGGGAGGTCGCAGATTTTCCGGAACGGGATGCAGCAGATTTTCCGGAACCATCATGCGTGATGTCGGCGACCTCGCCGCCGGTCACGATGTATCGCACGAGCTCTCCGCGCTCGGTCACAACCGCATGGAGCTTCGTCGTAAAGCCGCCGCGTGAACGCCCAAGTGCCTGCCGACCGTCACGCTTCAACGCCCCGGCGGCGTGGGGATGGGCCTTCACGATGGTGCTGTCGATGAGAAGGAATCGGAACGCTGTCGTCCGCGAGAGCGCACGTCGCAACCGCTCCCAGGTTCCAGCGAGTGCCCACCGTCGGTAGCGACGATAGATGCGCTCCCACGGGCCGAAGTCCTTGGCGAGGTCGCGCCACGGTGCGCCACTTCGTAGGATCCACGCAATCGCGTCGAGGAAGCGCCGCGCGTCTCCCTTCGGACCGCGCCGCATCACCTGCTCGACGAGCGGAGCGACCAAAGCCCATCGCTCGTCAGTAAAGAAGCGACGCGTTCCCCCGAACACCCTTATCCGTTAGCACCCCCTGGACGTCCGTCAAGGGTCCGCTCCTCCGAACTGTCAACACACTCTAGCTCGAGCGTTCAGGCCGGAAGCGACACGCGAGCGCGTTTTCTGGCTTGATTCATTCGTGAGCTGCGAGATCGTGGTGGGTCCCGCATGCGACGGAGCCTCCTCAGCGCTTTCGCGGCCGACATCACTGCGCTCGGCGCGATCCTCCCCGTGGTCGCGCTCGCGTTCGTGACGTGGCGCGCCGGCGCGATCGCGGAGAGGCGGCCCGACCGCGAGGCGAACGCGGAGCTCGACGCCGCCACCAAGGACGAGGACGAGGGCGAGAGCGAGAGCGAGAGCGAGAACGTCACGGACGTCGCGCAGGTCGCGAGCGCCGAGCTCGACGCGCCCCCGCCGAAGCCGGCGCCCCCGCGCACGTTCAACGTGATCCTGATCACGGTCGACACGCTCCGCGCCGACATCGGTTTCATGGGCTACCCGCGCCCCGTCTCTCCGAACATCGATACGCTCGCCGCGCGAAGCGTCGTCTACGAGCAGGCGTACGCGATGGCATCGTTCACGCCGAAGAGCCTCGGGCCGATGCTCATCGGGAAGTACTCGAGCGAGACCTATCGCGACTACCTCCACTACACGGACTTCTTCCCGGCAAACGTCTTCCTCGCGGAGCGCGTCCAGGCCGCGGGCGGTCGCACCGCGGGCGCGGCGACCCATCGCTACTTCGGCTGGAAGAAGGGCTTCGACCAGGGGTTCGACGTCTGGGACACCTCGGCGATCCCGCCGAACTCGATCGACAACGATCCCACGATCACCAGCGAGAAGCTCTCGGACCTCGCGATCGATCTCCTCTCGAGCAGCGAGGCCGCCGATATCCCGGTGCGCGGGAAGGAGCCGGCGGTGAAGGTCGCGAGGACCGGGCCGGCACAGGACCACTTCTTCGCGTGGTTCCACTACCTCGATCCCCACCTCCCGTACGTTCCGCACGAGGGCGCACCGTCCTTCGCGAGCATTTCCGCGCCCGGCGTCCCGCGCGAACGCGCGGCGTACGACGCCGAGGTGTGGTTCACCGACAAGCAGGTCGGCCGCCTCCTCGAGCATGTCGCCCAGCAGCCGTGGGCAAAGGAGACCGCGATCATCCTCACCTCGGATCACGGTGAGGCGTTCGGAGAGCGCGGGCACTGGGGCCACGGCCGCGAGATCTGGGAGTCGCTCGTCCGCGTCCCGCTCATCGTCTTCGTCCCCGGCATCGAATCGCGCCGGATCCCGGCGAAGCGATCCCACATCGATCTCGTGCCCACCGTGCTCGAGCTGATTGGCTTGCCGCGAGACAGCGACCTCTCCGGCACGAGCCTCCTCGAAGACACACGCGTCGCCCCCGACCAGGCCGAAGAGCGCGATGTCTTCATCGACATGCCCGATGGCCCGTTCAACGAGATGCGTCGCGCCGTCATCACCGGCCCGTCGCCCGGCCTCAAGCTGATCGATTTCGGCGGCCGCTACGAGCTGTTCGACCTCCAGCACGATCCGAACGAAGCGAAGAGCCTCGTGGCCGAGGATCCGATCCGGTTCGCCGCCGCAAGAGACGCGATGACCCGCGTGCGGAGCAAGCTGAAGCCGCTCGCGCCGTCGAAGTGAAGCGAGCTCTCTCGGCGCCGCTGAGCCGCCGCGCCGGTGTCGAACCGGCGCTTGCCCCTCCCGATCACGACGGGAGGAAGGAGTCTGGCGGGGTCACGTGGTGGGTTGAAGCAAGCTGGAGGCAACGCGGGAGGGGACGCGGCTCGCGCGCTGAATGGCGCCCTGGAGAAGCGGTTCGAGCTGCTGCGCCTCCACGTCGTCGCTCCAGATGACGAGGAGCGAGTCGGTCTCGATCGCGAGGCGGTTCAGCCCCGCCCGATCGAACGCATAGATGTCGTCGGTCACGACGATGGCCGCTGGCCGGCAGCGCTTCGCCACATCGCTAGCGTCCATCAGACTTCCCTCGATCACGTCGGCCCCGAGCGCGCTCGCCGCGGTCGCGCACTGGTCTCGAAAGCGCTCCGGCGCATTCAGGACGAGCACAGGGGGCGGCGGAGACGAGCGGCGCGGAGGCGGCCTGGAAGTCACGCGCGGAGGCAACGGCGGAGCGGAGCGAGGAGGCAACGGCGGAGCGGAGCGAGGAGGCGAGCTCGAAGCTGCGCGCGGAGGCAACATCGGAGTGGAGCGAGGAGGCAACGACGGCGCAGAGCGCGGGGGCAACGTCGGAGCAGAGCGCGGAGGCAACGTCGGAGCAGAGCGCGGAGGCAACGTCGGAGCAGAGCGCGGAGGCAACGTCGGAGCGGAGCGCGGAGGCAACGTCGGAGCGGAGCGCGGAGGCAACATCGGAGTGGAGCGCGGAGGCGCGGAGGGCGGCGTCGACGACTTGAGCGATCGTGCCTCCGACTCGAGCGCCGGCCGCGTCGGTAGCGCCTGCGGCTTCGCCACGCGTGGGAGGTCGGGCCCCCGCGACGCGGACGGTCGCGGCCACGCCGTCCCGAGAAGGGCCGGCTCGCCCACTCCGGGCGGCTCCGGCGCGCGCACGGCCTGAAGCGGAACGGGCGCGGTCGTGAGCGACGGCAACGGCGCGCCGTAATAGCGGGCAAGCGCCTGACGAATTTCGTAGGTGATCGCGACCATCGGCTTCACCAGCGTCCCCGTCGCGCGTGCGCAGTCGGCGAGCGCGGCCTCGTCGGTCGGGTCGTGCGTCGCGACGTAGAGGTACCGGCGTCCCGCGACTTCGCGGAGGTGCACGGGCACGAGCGTATGGGCGATCGCGACCTCGCGAGGAACGAGCTCGATGAGGGCTCGCGGAACCTCGACGTTGTTGAGCGAGAGCCAGGGACAGCTCAGCTGATAGGAGATGATCTGCGCGAGCTGCCTCGGCGGAACGAGGTCACGCTCCGCGAGGAGATCGCCGAGCCGCCGGCGTTCTGTCTTCTGGATTTCGAGCACCTCCGCGAGCGTGCTCTCGGTGAGCACACCGGCTCGAACGAGGAGTTGACCGAGGGGCGCTGGGCGATTCATCGGAGATCCACCGGCTACGGAGCGCGGATACTGGCCTCTCTTTGCCGCGAATGCACCGCCAATCTCCCTTGGTGACTCACGAGTGTGGATCTCGCCACCGAGCGCGTCGCGAGAGCGGAGCATATGCAACGACGAAGGCGGCGCTCCTCGCACAATGGAGGTCGCGGAGTCGATCGCTGGCCGGCGACTTCAACGAAGCAAGCGCTTCATCGACCTCTGCCGTGAGGCGTTGACCGCGCGAGCGCGGGGAGCTTGCTGCCATGGCGAAGAGCAGCTTCCGCGGCGACCTCGACGTCCGATCGCCGTGATCGTGCGGCTCGAGAAGCTCGTCCTCTCATTGCCGACGGACGCGAGTGAGACCGACGGAGACCGGTTCGTCGCCGAGGCCCCTCACGACCGGCGTGGCGATCATGTTCGGCGCCCGCTCGCTCGCATCGATCCGCGACGTGGTCGTGGAAGCGCGACCGTTGCCGACCTCGAAGCGTGGCAGGCGCTCACGGACGGACTGCACGGCGCTGCGCCCGGGACGGTAAGGGCACGTGATAGCGTGCGCACATGCTGAATCTGAAGATCATCATCGCCAGCACGCGCCCCGGACGCGTCGGAGCCCCCGTCGCCCGTTGGGTCCTCGAGCGCGCTCGGCATCACGACAGGTTCAACGCTTCGTTTGCCGATCTCGCAGAGGTGAAGCTGCCGCTCCTCGACGAGCCGAAGCACCCGCGGCTCGGCGCCTACGAGCACGCCCACACCAAGGCCTGGAGCGCGATCGTGAAGGAAGCGGACGCGTTCGTGATCGTCACGCCCGAGTACAACTTCGGCGCGCCGCCGGCGCTCCTGAACGCGCTCGACTACCTGTACAACGAGTGGAACTACAAGCCGGTGAGCTTCGTCAGCTACGGCGGCATCTCGGGAGGTCTCCGCTCGGTGCAGATGACGAAGCAGATCGTCACGACGCTGAAGATGATGCCGATCGTCGAGGCGGTCACGATCCCGTTCGTCGCCAATCACATGAAGGACGGCGAGCTCCAGAGCAGCGAGCAGCTCGAGAAGTCGGCGTCGGCGATGCTCGACGAGCTCCATCGCTGGGCGACGGCCCTGAAGCCGATGAGGAGTGAAGGCTGAAGACGTGAACGGACGTGAGTACGTGCGAACGTGACGAGCGATCTCACTCGGTGACGGCCGTCTTCGCCTCGAGGTGCTCGCGCGCCTTGCGAGCCGCGGCCGTCGCTACCTTCTCGCGGATCAACATCGTCGCGAGCTCGGCGTCCGACTCGGCACGCTGAAGCGCGAGGTCGGCGCGCCGGTTGTCTCCCTCGTACATCCGGTTTCTTGCGATCGCGACCTCCTCTTCGGCGAGCTGCACGAGGAGCGCCGTACGCTCGTCGCCCTGCGCGTCGAGCGCCTTCGCGCTCCGGATCGCCGCCTCGGAAGCGGCGAGGCGTTCCGTCGGCGCCTGGAGGCCGGGGCCGCACGCGACAACGAGCGCGGCGAGCGCGAAAGCGAGGAGCCGCGAGGAGCTATCGAGCAACACCGTGCGAAGTCGCCCTGCGACCGGCGCCGCCGACTCTACCCACGTGCCGACATTCGTCATGAGAGTCCTCCCGTCGCCAGGGAGCGGCCGCAACATCCAGGCCTCGAGACAAGCGAGCGTTCGCCACTGCGCCTGGCGCGACGGAGATGACGTCGTATGCTGCGGGTCCAAATGGAGCTGGGATCGAACGGCCTAGGCCGCGGGTGTGCCTGGAACGTCGCCGCTGGGCTGCTCCTCTCGCTGGGCGCGCTCGCATGCTTCGCCGTCGGGTGCGGGAGTGATGCCGGCGACTCAGGCGGGAAGCCGCCGCCGGCCGACAGCGGTGCGCCGAACGGACAGGCGCCCGAGGCGACGGGCGTCTTCATCGTGTTCGCGGACGACATCCATCCGAAGGTCCGCGCGCGATACACCGAGCTGCTCGGCGATGCGCTCGGCAAGCCCGTCGAGACCGTCACGGCCGCGACGCTTCCGGAGTCGCTCGACGCGACGTCTCTCGTCGTCACGATCGGCGACACGCCCGTCACGCGAGCGCTCGTCCCGCCGGGAGAGCGCGATGCGCTCGCGCCCGAGGCGTTCGTCGTCCGGAGCGGCAAGCGTGGCGCGGCCACGGTGCTTGCGGCCGACGGCGCTCCGGCGAAGAGCCACCCGCACGGCAACCTCGGCGCACTGCACGGCGCCTATGCGCTTCTCGAAGAGCTCGGCTTCGCGTTCCTGCATCCGCTCGCGCCAGTCGTGCCGAAGCCGCTCCGCCTTCCCGCCAGCGCGATCGAGCGCAAGGAAGCGCCACGCTGGGACACACGCGAGATCCATCTCCACACGCAGCATCCCCTCGAGCTGACGGAGCTTCTCCAGGGGTTCGGCGACGCCGGACCTGCCGACGCGAAGGGCTTCGAGAAGATGCTCCCCGAGTGGGATCGCTTCCTCGAGTGGAGCGTCGCGAACGGGCAGAACGGCGTCGAGTGGTTCCTTCTCTGGGCGAAGTCGTTCGAGGACTTCGCCGACTCCGACGTCCGCATCGGCCGTCTCGCCGAGCTCGTCGACCGTGCTCACGCGTTCGGAATCTCCGCCGGCATCGATGCGCCGATCGCCTTCGCGCAGCAGCACAGCTACCGCCTCCTCCGAGAGCAAGGGGACCTGGCGAGCGAGCTCGCACAGATCCGCGCCCGACTCGACTGGCTGGCGAAAGCCGGCTGGGACTTCTACGGCATCGAGAGCGGGACCAGTGAGTTCACGGCGCCGAAGGCCGATCGGATGCTCGCCTGGATGAACGAGGTCGCGAAGCACCTCGACGAGAAGCACGGCGGCAAGCGCGCCTTCATCAAGGTGCACTGCTCGACCGGGCAGGTCGCGGAGGGCTTCGCCGATCCGAAGACCGGCCAGCCGATCAACTTCAACTTCCTCCCGCACCACGCCGACGAGCGGCTCGGCGTCCTCCCGCACACGGTGCAGCACTACTCGCTCACCGATCCTGCGCCGACCTACGGCAACACGGACTTCGGCTACATCCGCGACTTCCTCCGGCAAGAGGTCGGCCGCCGGCCCGTCGTCTACTACCCGGAGACGGCATACTGGGTCAGCTTCGACGTCGACGTCCCGCTCTTCCTCCCGCTCTACGCCGACCGCCGGCTCAATGATCTCCGCCTCCTCGCGAAGGACGAGGACGCGCCCGGCGCCGGGAAGATGGACGGCCAGCTCGTCTTCTCGAGCGGGTGGGAGTGGGGCTACTGGCTCAACGACGTCATCGCCGCGCGAGCCGCGTGGGATCCCGGTCCCACGAGCGCCTCGCAGATCGATGCGCTGAAGGGCTCGCTCGAGAAGGCGCTCCGCGTCTTTGGCCCGGCGACGAAGGATGTCGTCAGCTGGATCGCGGACGTGGTCCAGTCCGAGCAGGAGCTGCTCATCGAGGGCAAGGTCTCTGGCAAGGCGCCGAAGTCGATCGCGATGCGCAACGGACAGGCGTACCTGCAAGGCTGGGAGACCTGGGACGACGTCAGCAAGCTCGGGACAGGCTTCTCGGTTCCGTTGAAGATGACCCAGCCGGACAAGCTCGGTCTGGTCGACATGCGAAACCCACTCCACGGCGGGCCCGGGTACTCGGCGGAGATCGAGCCCCTCCTCGCGGAGATGGTGTCGCGGTTCGAGCTGCTCTCCGCGCGTGCCGAGGAGCTGCGCCCGGTCGTCCCCGCGGAGGCGCGCGATCTCTTCGATGATCTTGCCGACGCGATGAAGATGACCGCGCTTCGCGCGAAGCAGGTGCACGGGCTCTACGACTACGTCGATGGCTACTTCGACACGCCGATGCCGAAGCGCCTCGAGCGACTCTCGGCGGCACGCAAGGCCCTCGACGACGCCGCGGTGATCGCGCTCGCACGCGAGAAGCGCTATCGCGTGCCGGCGGAGCGCATCGCGGGTTGGCGCGACAACCCGACCGCATACGAGTTCGGCTATCTGTGGAGCGTTCGCTCGCTCTACTACTGGTGGCGCGACGAGGGGAAGGCGGTCGATGCGCCGGTCTTCCCCTGCTACCTGAACGTGATCAACCCCGTCGACGTCGCGTTCGGTGAGGGGCTCGGGACCGACGCGGCGAGATGGATGGGCGAGTTCCTCTCGAACGACCAGCGGCGGGGCTGTCTCGCCGAGCCGTCTGCGCCGCCGTTGTTCCCGCAGGACGGCCTTCGTAGCCGACCGTGACGCGCGCCAAGCGTCGGTCGACGAGGCGACTCTTCGACCGACGCGCGCCCGCCGTCAGCGCGGGCTGCACTGCACGACGCACACGGCGGAGGCGCCCTTCGCGCGCGCGCTCGCCTCGCACGCTCGCTTGGCCTGCTGCGAGGCGAAGAAGCGGTCCTTGCCCGAGCCGTTGCCGAAGACCATCTGGTAGTTGCACGCCCCGGCAAAGCCGCAGACGCGCACCGACGCGCTCGCGGTGCACCACCACGAGCCGCCGCCGGTGGCCGCGCCGCTCGTGGGAGCCGCGGTGGCAGCCCCGCTGGTGCCTGCCGCCGCCGACGGAGAGCTCTCCGCGCCGCCGGCGGAGTCGTCGTCCTCCTCCGTCGCCGGCTCGTCGCCGGTCGCGAGGTCGTCATCTTCGCCCAGCGGGTCCAACGGGGTGCCCGTGGGGGTGCTCGGCGTCGTCAGAGCTCCGCCGTTGCCGTCCGCGCCCTTGTCCTCGTCCGGGTCCGCGCTCGCGTTCGCGGCGACGAACGCGAATGCGCCGATCGCGACGCACGCGCCCGCCCCCAGGACGAACATTCCGCCGAGAACGAGGAGGACGATGACCAGCGGCGACAGCCCCGGCTTCGGCGGTGGGGGCGGTGGCGGTGGGGGCGGCGGGTAATAGGGATGATGGTGGCCTTGGCCGTACACCCGAGAACTCATAACGCACGGCAACGGACCGCGCTGCATCCGTCATCCGAAAGGGTGACCTGGGGCATCGAGGGGACGGGCCCCCGGGTGGCTCGGGCCGCTCCGTCGTATTAGCGTCGTCCGCCCGATGCCCTGGAAGATCGTCAACCTCGACTACGAGTCGCGTCCGCACCTGCACCTGAAGGACCCACACGCGCCGATCCACCTGCGGAGCTTCTTCGCCGACCAGCGCGTCGAGATCGGGATCGGCGCCGACGATCCCGAGGACTGCCACGTCCGCGCCACCGTCACGCCGGACGACGTCGTCGTGCAGGCCACGGCCTTCGAGCCGGTCCATGTGCAGATCCTCTCGTCGATCCTGGCGTCGCTCGACGTCGAGCCCGACGAACGGGAGGCCGCGCTGGCATGGATGCGCGACGAGATGCGAGCGCACCGAGTCGACGCGCCGTCGGTCTTCCGTGGCAACGTCGCGTCCTTCCCGCGAGCGACGGGGTGGCCCCACGACCTGACCGACTCTGCGCTCCTCGAGTCGCTCGGCGATCGCGAACGGATCCCGAGCACGCGCGTGAAGGCGCTCCTCGCCGAGGTGCGCCGACGAGGCCTCCGCGTCGCGGACGCAGCGCCTCGCGGCCCGGAGATCACGCGGCGCCGCCCCCGACCGTGATTCAGCGAGCGGCCACGTATCCGCTGAACACGACGACGAAGCCACCGATCTCCGCGAGCATCAGGAGAATCATGAAGCCGAGCATGAGCCCGGCCGGGATCGTGCGCCGTCCGAGGCGATGCGGGCGCTGGAGTTGATTGTCCGTGTCGCGGAGCGCTCCGTGAACGACGTAGCCGAGCACGGCCGCGGCGAAGAAGACGACCAGGGCGATCGACGCCGCGAGGTTGACCCCGTCCGGCCACGCGTTTCGCTTGCACAGCTCGCCGATCAGCGCGCACGCAAACGCATAGAGGAGGGAGGCGCGGTGCGCGGTGTCCACATAGAAGGGCGCTTTTGCCTCGGCGCTGCGCGCGATGCATGCGTACTTCCACGCGCCCGAGAGGAGCCCGACGAGAAAGAACCCGCCGGCGCTGACGAGGCAGAAGTCGGACGCGCTCATGGCCGCTCCCGAATACCGTCGACTATCATTGCTGCAGCATGCGGCCGAGCGACGACGCGCGCTTTCAAGAACCGACTGAAGCGGGGATCCGCTTGCTCGTCGGCGATCAACGGCTGGCCCTCGCTGGACGCTCGCCCGAGATCCGTCGTCATCGCCACGCCGCACCTGCCGTCATCGTCGGCGTGGACCGTCCGCTCAGGCTCGTCGCCGACCGTGTCCACGAGACCCGTGCCGCCCTGATCGCCCCTGGGTTCTCGCACGCCGTCGACGCCAGGGGCGGGCGGATCGCCGTCTTCCTGCTGCCGGCCTATGCGCTGACGACCCCTGGGTCAGGACTCCGCGACCTGTCGGCGAAGGGCTCCTGGGTCGAGCTCGCCGAGGCCGTCTCCTGCCAGCGGCTCGACGGGTTCGAGCCGGTCGATCGCCTTCTCGCGCGCGAGCAGCTCGGTACGCGTCCGGTCGACGAGCGATTGCACCTCGCGATCGGCGCTCTCGCCGGGGCCCTGGACGAGAACGTGTCGATGGCGGAGATCGCCTCCGCCGCCCGGCTCTCACCGTCACGCCTGATGGCCCTCGCACGAGAGCAGCTCGGAACGTCGCTTCGACCTTATCGCCGCTGGCTCCGCGCGTTCGACGTCGCGCGTGCCTTCGCGACCGGCGCCTCGCTCACCGAAGCGGCCCTCGCGGCGGGATTCGCCTCGTCGGCCCACCTGTCGATCGCCGCGCGCGAGCAGTTCGGCATCCGCCCGTCCGACATCCTTGCGCCGCAGCATCGCGCGCTCATCCGGACGATCTGACTCGGTCCGCGTTCTCCGCCGGAATCAGCGTCCCATTGGTGCGCCGAGCTGCTCGTGGTGTTGCGCCATCAGCGTCAGGTGGACGTCCATGTCGCCGAGCTCCATGTTCTCCACCGTCCGCTTGCCGCCGACGACGAGCGGATGCTTGTACGCAACGCATTGGCGCGGGCCAGGCGCCGCGCCGCCGGCCGCGCGCCATGTTGCGTACAAGCGCTTGTCGAGGATGCGCTCGCCCTTGCTCCCCGCCAAGAGCTCGATGAGCTCCCGAAACGTCATCTCGCTCTCAAGTACGGCGCCGTCATCGGGGTCGAGGAGCGAGACGAGGGGCTCGCCTCCTGCACTGAGGCGCGCAGCGTCGAGGGCGTACTGGCGCGCGAGCCAATCGTACGCGAAGACGGCGAGCTGCGGACGACCGGGCCACGCCGTACGCCAGCGCCCCGGGCCGTTCCATTCGAACGCGGGAAGCCCGCGCGCGCCGACGTCGTCATCCCCGACGAAGCGAATGAGCCCGTCGCCGAAGCTCGGACGAGCGTATCTGCGTTGAAACTGCGTGTACTCCGGCACGTCGCGTCCGAGCATCGCCACCGTATCGCGCTCGGTCCATGCGGAGAAACCAAGAGCTCCGTCGGCGGGGTAGGCTTCGACGAAGCGTTCGAAAGCGTCATTTCTCATGGCCGCCGAGTCGCGCTTGCCGGCGGCGTTGGTCGCCTCGTTCGACGCGTTGCTGCCGGCACACGCAGCGAGGATGAGTGACATTGCGAGCACGGGCATGGCGCTCCTGCTCGACGTCGCCACGGATGCGCGCGCACTCATCCTCGTCCTCGGGATCATCGGACCAAGCTACCACCCGCCTTCCAGTCGAAGCACCCGACAAGCTCGTCCCCGGGAGCGCCCATGCGTTCGACGACTTGCCGGCGCGGCAACGCGAAAACTCGACGAGAAGCGCCGGCCCCAAGCGCGGGGAGGCTGAAAGCAGCTCGCTCCGGCGATGCGGTGCGCGCGGGCATTCCGGGCGTCGGCGAGACCGCCCGAAGGCGCACCGAGGGCTCCAGCCCTCGATGCCCCACCGCGGGCTACGGGGGGTGTTGCGGCGCGCTCGGCGACGTGGGAAAAACAGCGCCATGAGCGCACTCTCCGTCGTCCAGGCCACGCCGATCGTGCCGAAGAAGCCGCCCGTCGATCCGTCGACGCTCGCGTATCGCGACCTCCTCCGCGGCCCCTTCTGGCAGAAGATCCCCGCCTACGCCGACGTGACGGAGGAGCAGTTCCTCGATCACAACTGGCAGGCGAAGCACACGATCACGAAGCCGTCGAAGCTGCTCGAGGCGCTCCGCGATCTCGTCCCCGCCGGCTTCATCGAGGACGCCGAGGCCGGCTTCGCGCGCTCGCCGATGTCCGTCCGCGTGAGCCCCTACCTCCTCAGCCTCATCGACTGGTCGAAGCCGTACGAGGATCCGCTCCGCATCCAGTTCCTTCCCGTCGGATCGCGACTCCTGCCCGATCACCCCAAGCTCGACCTCGACTCGCTCCACGAGCAGGCCGATGCCCCGGTCCCCGGGCTCACCCATCGCTACCCGGACAAGGCGCTCTTCCTCGCGCTCGACACCTGCCCCGTCTACTGCCGCTTCTGCACGCGCAGCTACGCGGTCGGCGTCGACACGGACGAGGTCGAGAAGGTCAGTCTCAAGGTCTCGAACGAGCGCTGGGCACGCGCCTTCGACTACATCCGCTCGCGTCCGGAGCTCGAGGACATCGTCATCTCGGGCGGCGACGCCTACCAGCTCCGCGCGCAGCAGCTCGAGGAGATCGGCGAGGCGCTCCTCGCGATGCCGAACATCCGGCGCATGCGCGTCGCGACCAAGGGCCCGGCGGTCATGCCGCAGAAGCTCCTCACCGATCACGCGTGGGTCGACGCGCTCACCCGGTTCGTCGAGAAGGGTCGCAAGCTCCACAAGGAAGTGGTGCTGCACACGCACTTCAACCACCCCAACGAGATCACCGGCATCACGCAGGACGCGATGCACAAGCTGCTCGAGCGCGGCATCGTCGTGCGCAACCAGAGCGTCCTCCAGCGCGGCGTGAACGACTCGCCCGAGACGATGACGATGCTCGTCAAGCGCATGGGCCACCTCAACGTCCACGCCTACTACGTCTACGTGCACGACCTCGTCACCGGCGTCGAAGACCTCCGCACGTCGGTCGACACCGCGCTCTTCATCGAGAAGCACGTGCGCGGCTCGACCGCGGGCTTCAACACGCCGACCTTCGTCGTCGACGCCCCCGGCGGCGGCGGCAAGCGCGACGCGCACTCGTACGAGTACTACGATCGCGAGACGGGCATCAGCGTCTACCAGGCGCCGAGCGTGAAGCCGGGCGAGTTCTTCATGTACTTCGACCCGCTCCACCAGCTCTCGACCGCAGCGCAGCGACGCTGGGCCGATCCGAACGAGCACGAGGGCATGATCAGCGCCGCCCTCGCGAAGGCAAAAGAGCGCATCCGCTGACGACCCGAGCAGGCCGAGACGAGCATCCGTGCCGGGTGCTCGTCCGGGCCGCACCCGCCTTCCCGTAGACGAGCAGGCGTCCGAGCCGAGGCTGAACGCGCGGAGCGTCGAGCCGACGTCGAGCGGGACTAGAGCGCCCGCGGGATGCGGATGACCGGAGCGGCCGGCGCCTTCTTCTTCTCGACCTCGAACTTCTGGTCGAAGAGGAAGACGTCGTCCTGCGCGTTCACGACGAACAGCTTGGAGGGGTTGAGCGGCTTGATGTCCGCCCGCTCGCTGGTGTTGAGGGCGACGGTGAACTGCAAGCCGGGCGGCACCGCGAGGAGAAAGCTCGCTGCGCCGGCGGCGTCCGTTCGGGTCACCGCCTTATCGAGGTACATCACGGGGAGGTTCGGACCATTCTCCGCGCGGACGGCGACGACCACCCGCCGCACCGCCGGCGGACACTGGACCCCGTACTCGGGGAACTTGGACTTCTCCGCGAGCCGGGTCAGGCGGATGCTGAGCGGCTTCGTCGGGCTCTGATACCCCTCGGGACACGTCACCGTCACGTCGGTGATCTCGCCTTCGACCCCCGAGAGCTTCAGCGTCGCCCGGCCCTCCTCGTTGGTCGTCCCGAGCGGCCGGTTCGCCCGGGAGACGTTGGCGCCTACGACGGGCTTGCCCGGATCGCTGTCCACCTTGACCGAGATGAGGAACGGGTCGGGCGGAGGCGGCTCCGCACACCCCGCGACCAGGAGCGGGAGAGCAAGGCCGATAGCGGCGACGGCGAGTTGCCTCATAGGTCCATCGAACAGGGTATCGACCCGGCCACCTCGGTCAAGCGACCTCCCTGCATCGCGTCGAGGCATAGCAAGCCCCCTCTCGGAGGTGGCGGCCGTTCCAGTGGGAGCCGACGAATGCGCGAGATGCGCAATCCGGCGGGTGGTCCATTGGATCGGCCTCGGTCCATGATGTCTGGAGCCTCTCGGATCCAGGCGCAAATGTGGGCGTTGCTCGCCCGACAACATCAGATCCCGAAAAACCCCGGAGATACGTTGCCTCCTGAGCAACGCCGTCCTACCGCTTCCGCTGGGGGTGCAATCGGGCGGCTGGCACGTCTCCAGCAATACCGTTGTCTGCGAGGCAACGAGGCGGTTCGAGAACGAAACGCCCGTGAGTCTCGAGTGGGTGCCGCGCCCGGCGGCACGTAGATCGGCAGAGAAGAAGGAGATTCCCATGAACAAGCTCATCAAGAAGGTCCGCGGCGCGTCGATGGTCGAGTACGCTCTCCTCCTCGTCGCCATCCTTCTCCTCGCGGCTGGTGCGTTCAAGGCGCTCGGCCCGAAGGTCGGTCAGGCTGCTACGCGCGGCGGCGCGCAGCTCTAAAGGCCGCTTCTCGTTCCGGGCCTTGATCCGGCGTCACGCTGTATGATGGCGTGACGCCGCGGGGTCAGAGGGACGGGAGACGAATGTCCGAACCGCATCAGCACGCTGTTTTTCTCGTAGCGATCGCGATAGCGGCAATCGGAGCGGTGCTCGACTGGCGCAAGGGAGAGATCCCGAACTGGCTGACGCTGCCAGCTCTGGCGCTCGCACCGTTCATTCACGTCGTCCGCTACAGACTCGCGAAAGAGACCATGGAGACCTCCTTTTACGAAGGAGCGTTCTCCCTAGGCGGGGCCGCTCTATGCGCGGTGGTCCCGCTTCTCTTGTTTCGCCAAAGCGCCATGGGGGGCGGTGACGTCAAGCTGTTCGTCTGCCTCGGAGCGATCCTCCAGCCCGTCCTCGGAGTCGAGGCTCAGATGTACGGGTTCTTCGCCGGCGCCATCCTTGCACCGGCAAAGCTCGCCTACGAAGGCAGGCTCCTCTCGACGGTAAAGAACTCGATCTCGATCGGAGCCAACTTCTTCCTTCCGAAGTCACGACAGCGAAGCGTCGATGCCGCCACGCTGTCCTCGTTCCGCCTCGGTCCAGCGATTCTTCTCGGCGTCGTGCTCACTGCGTATCTCCACTGGTAGCGCGCGCCACCTCGTCCCCAAACCCCTCACCTCGGTGAGGCACGGAGCTCTTGGGATTCATGCGCCGCCGTTCCAATCGCGCACTTCGTCGTGGGGCCGTGCTCGTCGAGTACGCGCTGCTCCTCACCGCGTTCGCCATTCCGGCGATGATGGGGATCGTCGCGGGCGGCGTCGCGATGGCGAAGGACTACCAGGAGGCGCGGAGCCAGCTGCTCCGCCCGTTGCCGTGATGGGGGAGCCGGTGAGACCTTCGAACGACGACGCTGGCAAGCGCACGCTGAGGGCCCTTCGTCGCGATCTTCGTCGCGACACGCGCGGCGCCGTGATGGCCGAGTTCGTCATCGCGATCGTCCCCCTCCTGATGACGTTCTTCTCGTTCGTGCAGCTCTCGAAGGTCGCGACCGCACGCCTCGTCGTGAAACATGGGACGATCATCGGAGCCCGCGCGGCCTCGGTCATCTCGAACGCGAACAACAACACGCCCGACGCGAAGGGTGACGGCAAGGCCGACATCCAGAACGCCGTCCGGGTGGCGATGGCCCCGTGGACCGCGAAGGGAAGCATCACCGGCGTCGACGTCCAGGTGAACGACCAGTCGAGCCGTGACGACCCCTACGGCTGGGTCACGGTGACGGTCAAGGCCACCTACAACTGCAACGTGCCGATGGGCTTCATCGCGTGCGGCGGCAGGTCGAAGACGCTCGAAGAGAGCTACCGCATGCCCCACCAGGGCGCGATCTACGAGATGTGAGGCGAAGGCGATGACGGCGACCATGAGCATGCACACGACGCTCCGGGGACTGTTCTTCGACGTCTCGTCGCGTCCGTCGGGTTTGCCGCGGTCGTCTCGCTCGGGCGTGTCGGAACGCGTCTCGCTCCTCGAAGATCAACGGGGCGCCGTCATGCTGACGGGCCTCTTCATGGCGTGCTTCCTCATCGGCGCGCTGTGGTTCGTGATCGGCATCGGCGACGCCATCGTCTTCCGCGACAAGATGCAGGAGGCCGCCGACAGCGGCGCCTTCTCGTCCGCGGCGCTGCACGCCAAGGGGATGAACTTCATCTCCCTCTGCAACCTCGTGATGCTGGTCGGGACGGTCATCCACATCGTCCTCGGCATCATCAGCGACGTGAAGTTCGCGCGGGCGATCTACATCTGCATCTACACGCTCGGCATCGGGTGCATCCCGGCGATCGCCGACTTCGAGTCCGCCTACCGTCGCTGGGACAACTACTTCTCGATGATGAGCAAGGGCTTCAAGGCGATCCACATCGCCCAGAAGACCGCCTCGTATGCCTACCCTGCCCTCGGCGTCGTCGAGTCCTACAAGAACGGCGCGAAGTACGGCAACGATCGCCGGACGAGCAAGGTCACGGTCCTCGCCGCGAGCTCGTCGATCCTGCCCGGCGCGGCGGCGCGCGGGCTCGGCGCGACGAAGGTGACGAAGGAAGGCCTCCCGGTCGAGGCGAAGAAGTTCAGCGACCTCTGCAAGAAGGTCGTCTCGGTGGCGGCGAACGGCGTCGTCAACCTGCTCGGGCTAGGCAAGTCGGTCTCCGGCACGAGCCTCGGCGGCAAGGCGCTCTCGATCTTCAACAGCATCGTCGGCGCGGTCCTCGAGTTCCGCTACTGCAACAAGACCAACATGCACTTCGAGCCGTTCGGTCCAGGCTTTGACAGCTTCTGGGGCGAAGATGGCCCCTACGTGGTCTACAGCCCCGCGTCGAACGGCAACGTGTGGATGCAGACCTGGGCGATCAACATCGCGCCGAAGCTCAACGACACGTCGGAGAGTCGCGTCGGCCTCGCAGCCAAGCGCTACTCGAAGTACACGACCCAGGAGGGCTCGCCGGCCTACTTCGCCCAGGCGGAGTTCTACTTCGACTGCGACTCCAAGTGGAGCACCGCGGCCTGCAACTTCGAGGACAACGCGACCTACGCGATCAAGTGGCGGGCACGCATGCGCCGCCTCGAGCTGCCGGCGCTCACGAGCGCGCTCACCGGCGGAGCGCTGGCAGCGATCCTGAAGCTGGACGCCATCTCCGACTTCAAGAAGGCGATCCCGGACGCCATCAACGACATGCTCGGAAACAGCGGCGCCGGCCGAGCGGCGATGAAGGGACTCATCGACAACCTCGTCGGACAGCTGCAGGGCGTCCTCACCAAGCCGATCAAGGATGCCGCCGGCAACTACGATCCGACGCTGTCGGGGTTCGGCATGACCTCCTACCACTGAGGGATTCTTCGTGAACCACGATCGCTCCCCCATCACCGTCTCCGCCCGTCGCCGTCTTCGGCATCACGCCGGCGCGCGCGGCGCGGCCATGATCGAGAGCATCATCGTGATCTCGACGATGCTCATCTTTCTCGGGCTCATCGTCTGGACCCGCCAGGCGTACGGGATGAAGCTCGACATGCAGCAGCGCACGCGCTCGGACACGCTCTACTTCGCCTCGCACGGCTGCGAGAACGCCGGTGGCGGGATCGGCCAGATGGGCGGCGGCGGCACGGTGCCCGGCGACGGCGGACCGGCAGCCAACGCTGCCGGGAAGTCGGGCCTGCCCGACGCGGCGGCCGTGAACCGGAGCTGGAACAGCGCCTCCGGCTCGCTGAGCGGAACGGCGAACTGGCAGGCGGTCTGGGACCAGAACGCGCGCGGCGGCAACGCGGGGATCAGCTACGGTAAGATGCCGTTGGCGAGCAACGTGACGGCGCTGTCCGCGGTCACATGCAACGAGAAGAAGTACAAGAGCCAGCTCACCGCGTGGTTCCAGTTCGGCGTCGACTTCCTGAAGAGCGGCGGCGGCGTAATGGGCCTCTTCCGATAAGAAGCGAGAACACGATGACCCTTCGTCCAGGCAGCCTCGAGAAGGCGAAGAGAATCCGGGGACTCGTTCGGGTCTGGGGATACTTCAGCTGTGTGATGGCCGTGTGCGGCGTCATCAGCGTTCGCCACGCGCGCGCCGAGTACCAGGACCAGACGCTCCAGTTCGGACGCCAGATGGTCGGTCTCGCCAAGGCTTCCAACCACGAGGTCACGAAGGTCATCTTCAACGGACAGCCGGTGCACGTCGGCAGCTCCGTCACCGAGGACAGCGCCGCGCACGTCCTCGAGCGCTACGAGGAGTACTGCAAGTCGAACCCCGGCCAGATGGGCGTCGACTTCACCGAGATCAACAAGTCCGGGACCGTGAAGCCGCTCGTGAAGGCCGACGCGCCCGCCGATGCAGACGCCGACATGCCGGCGATCGCCAAGGCCGGCTACGTCCGCTCGGGGACCGACGAAGATGGCGCGGTCATCTGCTTCGTGAAGGGGCCGAAGACGAAGCCGACGACCGGCGAGGCGTTCCAGTCCTTCATGTCGACCGGCGACCTCGGCTCGTTCGGCGAGCTCCGCTACGCCTATGCAAGCAAGGGCCCGAGCGGCAAGACGCTCGTGCTCACCGTCTGGACCGACTCGACGTTCAATCTCCGCAACATGGTCCCGGAGGACGGCCAGGACTCTCCCGGCGAGGACTTCCCCGAGGTCCCGCGCGTCCCGAACTCGACGCGGCTCATGGCGGCGAAAGCCGACGGCATGCCCTACGGCGTCAACGTCTACAAAACGACGGACTCGCCCGGCAAGACGTTCGACTTCTTCGATCGCGAGATGAAGAGCAAGGGCTGGTTCGCGTACGACCCGGAGATGACCGAGGCCGAGCACAAGGGCCAGGGCCGCGCCTACATGAAGGACGCGGTCGTCGTCACGCTCGGCACCAGCGTCCAGCCGGAGGGGAACTTCGTCGCCGTCGGCCTCGCCGGCGTCCCCGCCGACGACAAGCTCGGGCATCGCTAGAACGCAGCACCGCCCATGAACGGTTCGAAGAAGCGATCGCTCGTCCTCGGGGCCGCCCTCGGCCTCGCCGCGTTGCTCGGGGCCTCGGATGCGAGCGCCGTCCGGACGACGATGCTCCAGAACCTGATGAAGCGGATGAACGGCTTCGTCGCCGCCGGGAACATGCAGTCGACGGCGGTGATCCTCAACCTCGTCAAGAACACGGGGCCGGACGAATACGCGAAGTGGGGCGAGATCGCCGAGAAGGGTCGCGCAGCGGCCGCGGCGGGAGACAGCACGGGGGCCAAGGCGGCCTGCAAGAGCTGTCACGACCAGTACCGCGAAGCGTACAAGATGAAGTACGGCTCGGGGGCTCCGGACGGAAAGGGCCCCGTCCCCGTGCCCGTCGACTGAGCAAGCGTCGTCACCGTCTCGACGACGCGTCGTCGCGAGATGGTGACCGTGGTGCACGCAAACGGCGCTCGACATGATCGCGCGAGGAGGCGATCATCGAGCGCTTCGGCGGCGGCTCTCCTCGCGCGGGTTGCGCGATTAGCGCACGGGCGAACTGCGCTCGCTGCGAACCAAGTCGTCGTGTCGGTCCCGTGCCTGGAGACCGCGCGGCAGCCTGGAATCACCAGATGCCGCCGTGTAGCATTCGAGCGGGATGAATCGTCGCGCACTCTTCATCGCGGTCCTAGTGGGTATCCTTGGGGCCTTCCTTCTCGTGCTGTACCAGCGGCGCTTCGAGCTCGAGGCGTCGGGCGGCGAGAAGGTGAAGCTCCTGATGGCCGTGAAGAGGATCGAGCGCGGCAAGCCGATCACCGACGATGTGATCACCATCCGCGAGATCCCGCTCGCCTACGTCGACGAGCGTGCGATCCGCGAGACCGAGAAGAACAAGATCCTCGGGCTGAAGATGGGCAACACGGTGAAGGAGCAGCAGGTCCTCCTGTGGAGCGACCTCACCGCCACCGACGAGCGCAAGGACCTCTCCGCCCTCGTCCTCCCCGGCTACCGCGCCGTCTCCATCAAGGCCGCGCGCGACGACACGAGCATCGCGCTCATCAAGCCGGGCGACTACGTCGACGTCATCGGCGTCATCGGCGCGAGCACCGCGATCAACGAGGCGAAGAACGCCGTCGTCCTCCTCCAGCGTGTGCTCGTCCTCGCGACCGGCACCGACACCTCGCCCGAGCAGGCGAAGGACACGAAGGAAGCGAACCCCTACGCGTCGGAGAACCTCCTCACGTTGAGCCTGACGCTCACCGAGGCGCAGGTCCTCGCGCTCGCGGCCGAACGCGGCCGCCTCGCCGTCGCCGTCCGACACCCCGATGATCAGGCACGCACGAGCGGCATCGTCGACCTGAACTTCAACCAGATCGTCGACGAGCGAGAGCGCGCGAAGATCCGCAACGTCCGTACCGGGCCGCGTGACATCACCGCGCCGGGGCAGCCTCAATGATCGATCTCTTCGACGCTCCTCTACGAACCTCGACAATGATCAAGAAACGGCAACTTCGGCGCATGCGCGGCATGCTCGTCGCGGCACTGGCAGGCCTCGCGGCTCCTCTCGTCCTCGCCGGCGCGCCTCGCGACGCCTGGGCGCAGAAGTCGGGCGGTCACGAAGACATCGCGCTCGCGATCGGCGAGACGCGCACCCTCTCCGCGGTCGGCATCCGCGAGTACTCCGAAGGCGTGAAGGGCATCGTCGACGTCGTCCCGACGCCGGACGGTAGGACCTTCATCCTCACGGGCAAGAAGGAGGGCACGACCACCCTCCTTCTCATCAACAACTCGGGCGGCCAGACGACCTACGAGATCAACGTCGCGAAGCGAAACGTCGGTCTCGTCGAGCGCGAGGTGCAGGAGCTGATCAAGGACATCTCCGGCCCGAAGACGCGGCGCATCGGCGCCCGTGTCTTCATCGACGGCTCGGTGGCGACGCCGGCAGAGAAGGCCCGCGTCGACCAGATCGCCGGCCTCTACGGCGAGCAGGTTCAGTCGATCGTCACCGTCGGCCGCTTCGAGGAGCGGAAGCTGCTCGTCCGTCTCGACTTCTTCTTCGTCCAGTACGAGAAGACCTCCGGCTACAACGCCGGCATCGGGTGGCCGGCGAGCATCGGCGGCCTCCAGCTCAACGGCAACCAGCCCGTCTTCGAGAACAGCTACACCTTCGACTTCATCACGCGCACGTCGACGACGGCGCAGGCGTCGATCGTCAACCAGCCGATGCCACGGCTCGACATCGCGGCCCGCCGCGGCTGGGTGAAGATCGCCAAGCAGTCGAGCGTCATCACGGCGAACGGCAACGAGGCGACGTTCCAGAACGGCGGTGAGGTCAACTTCATCGTCGCGACCGGGTTCGCGGCGCAGCTCGTGAACGTGAAGTTCGGCACCAACGTGACCGTGCTCCCGCGCTACGACTCGAACACGCGCGACGTCGAGCTCAAGCTCGCCGCCGATGTCGCCGACCTGACGCCGGAGCGCACGACGAGCGGTCCGCCGGGCCGAACGACGACGAAGCTCGAGACCCAGGTGACGCTCAAGCTCGGTCAGGCGCTGATCCTCTCGGGCATCAAGACCGCCACGCAGCGCCACCAGGTCAACGGCCTCCCCGGCCTCTCCGACATCCCGGTGCTCGGCGTCCTCTTCGGATCGCACGGCAACGAGAAGGCGGAGGTCGAAGGCGCCGTCTTCATCGTCCCGAGCATCGTCGACACCGTTCCGAAGAGCGCGCTCGAGCTGATCAACAACGCGATGACCACGTACAAGGAGTACTCCGGCGAGATCGAGTACGTGGACGCCTACCCGAAGACGCCTCCGAACGCGAAGTAGCTCCGCGATGCATTTGCAAGTCGTCGTTCAATCAGACGCGGGCGCGCAGAGGACGGAGCTCTATCCGGCCAGCGGTCCGCTCACGATCGGACGTCACCCTCAGTGCTCGCTGCGACTCGACAGCGACCTCGTCTCCCGCCAGCACGCGGTCGTGAGCGCAGGCCACAACGCCCTGCGCGTCGAGGACGTCTCCACCAACGGCACGATCGCCGGCGACATGCTCCTCCGCCGCGACTCGGTCGAGGTGCCCTACGGGACCCCGATCGTCGTCGGCGACTTCACCGTCTTCGTCTACGCGCTCGATCCACAGGGCAACCCGGTCGGCCCGACGATGGCGCAGATCCAGCAGAACGACACACGCCAGCGCCTCCAGTCCGGGAGCAACCCTGGAATGCCGCCCGCAATGCCGCCAATGCCGGGGATGACCGGGCGCCCGCCTCCCCTCCCTCAGAACGCGCGCAGCACGGCACCGACGTCGATGGCGCCGATCCCGAACGTGAGCGGGATGAACCCGGTCATCGCCCACGTCGGGTCGCAGCCGGGACCGAAGGGCGTCCATCTCCCCTCGCGCAGCGAGGACGACAAGCTCAAGGCCGAGGTCGCGCTCCGCCGCGAGATCCACAAGCTGCTCCTCGAGCACCTCGACCTCGCCACGATCGACGCGAAGAAGCTCGACGATCCGTCGATGCGCCCGAAGGTGCTCAACGCGCTCCGCCGGATCATCGCGCAGATCGACTCGCGCATCCCGCCGGAGATGGACCGCGACGGGCTCATCGGAGAGCTCGCCGACGAGGCGCTCGGCCTCGGACCGCTCGAGCGCTTCCTCTCCGACGGGACCATCACCGAGATCATGGTCGTGGACCCGAACACGATCTACATCGAGCAGGGCGGCAAGATCATCCTGTCGCAGGCGCGCTTCACCGACGACGAGCGCGTGCGCGCCGTCATCGAGCGCATCGTCACCCCGCTCGGCCGCCGCATCGACGAGTCCTCGCCGCTCGTCGACGCGCGCCTCAAGGACGGCAGCCGCGTGAACGCGGTCATCCGTCCGATCGCGCTCCGCGGGTCCTGCATCACGATCCGTAAGTTCTCGAAGGTGCCGCTCACGCTCGAGAAGCTCGTGAGCTACGGCTCGATCACCGAGCGCATGGGACGCTTCCTCACGCGCTGCGTGCACGCGAAGAAGAACATCGTCATCTCCGGCGGCACCGGCTCCGGGAAGACGACGCTCCTCAACGTGCTCTCCGGCGCGATCCCCGAAGACGAGCGCATCGTCACGATCGAGGACGCCGCCGAGCTCCAGCTCAAGCAGCCGCACGTCGTCTCGATGGAGACCCGCCCAGCGAACCTCGAGGGCCGCGGCGAGTACACGATCCGCGACCTCGTGAAGAACGCCCTCCGTATGCGCCCCGACCGCATCGTCGTCGGCGAGTGCCGCGGCGGCGAGGCGCTCGACATGCTCCAGGCGATGAACACCGGCCACGACGGCTCGCTGACGACGACGCACGCCAACTCGCCGCCCGAGGCGATCAGCCGTCTCGAGACGCTCGTCCTGATGGCCGGCGTCGACCTCCCGCTCCGCGCGATCCGCGATCAGATCTCGGCGGCCGTGCACATCATCGTCCAGCAGAGCCGCCTCTCGGACGGCTCCCGCAAGGTGACGGCGATCAGCGAGGTCACCGGCATCGACAGCGACACGACGGAGATCGAGCTCCGTCCCATCTTCGAGTTCATCCGCACGGGCACTGGTCCGAAGGGCCAGGTGGTCGGCGAGTACCGCGCCACGGGTTACCTGCCGAGCTTCCTCCAGACGTTCATCGTCATGGGGCTCGTTAAGAAGGGAGAGCCCTACATATGAGCCTGGGAGACGTCTCGCAAGCCACGCAGTCGCTCAAGTGGGCGAGCCTCGCGGTCACCTCCTTCGCCCTCTTCGCCGGGACGTGGGCGGCGGCCGCGGATCAGTCGGGCCCGGTCTACCGATACGCCGCGCGCTACACCGCGTCGCTCGAGCGCAAACTCCGTCCGATGTTCATCTTCACGCCTGGCCGCACGATCGCGTACGGCCAGTGCGCCGCGGTCTTCCTCCTCCTCGCCGCGCACGTGATGCTGACGATCGAGTTCTGGTACGTCGGCCTCTTCTTCATCGCCATCGGGCCGACCGCGTACATCGAGATGATGCGAAGGCAGCGCGTCGAGAAGATCGAGGAGCAGCTCGACAACTTCATCCTCGCCCTCGCGAACGCGCTCAAGACGACGCCGAGCATCGGCGCGGCGTTCAACTCGGTCGCCGCCGTCATCTCGGATCCGATGCGCCAGGAGGTCGATCTGGCCCTCAAGGAGATGAAGGTCGGCTCGACGCTCGAGCAGGCGCTCCTCCACATGGCGGCGCGTGTCGGCAGCCGCCAGCTCGACTCCGCGCTGAGCTCGATCCTGATCGGCCGCCAGGTCGGCGGTAACCTCCCGAAGGTCCTCGAGACGACCGCGGGCACGCTCCGCGAGATGCGGCGCCTCGAGGGCGTCGTCCGTACGAAGACGGCCGAGGGCAAGATGCAGCTCTGGGTCATCGCGCTCATGCCGTTCGCCCTCCTCCTGGGCCTCAACGTCCTCTGGCCCGGATACTTCGCGCCGCTGACGCAGAGCATCGTCGGCTACCTCGTGATCATCGCCTGCACCTCGTGCTGGGTCGCGAGCATCGTGCTCGCCCGCAAGGTCCTCAACGTGGACATCTGAGATGAGCCTCTCTCCCTGGTCGGCGACGAGCATCAGCGTCCACCTGCAGGTCATGCGGGTGTTCGCGCTCGTCATGCTCTTGATCGCACTGATGGCGTTCACCTACGCCATCGCGAGCGCGCCGACACGGGTCGCGAACCGCCTCGGTCTCCGCGGACTCAAGCGCCAGCGCGTCCTCGCGCAGAACGAGCTGTGGGCCAGCATCGAGCCGCTCGTACGCTGGCTCGGTGTCCGGCTGAGCGGCATCCTCACCGACGAGCAGCGCGCCGAGCTCGATCGGCAGATCGGTCTCGCGGGCGACTACATGGGCCTCACGGCCGACGAGTACCTCGCGCTCACGCTGCTCTCGTCGGTCGCCGGCGCGGTCGTCGGCGCAGTCAGCGGCTACATCCTCGATATGGGCGGGATCACCCTCATCGTCGGGATCATGCTCGGCGGCGCGCTCCCCTACATGCAGATCAGCGGCGTCGCTCAGGAACGGCTGAAGAACATCGGCCGCGGCTTGCCGTACGTCATCGACCTCATGGCGCTCTCGATGGGCGCCGGCCTCGACTTCCCCGGCGCCGTTCGTCAGGTCGTCGAGAAGTCGTCGAACCCCGATGATCCGCTGGTCGAGGAGTTCACCCTCATCCTCCAGACGATGAACCTCGGCCGCACGCGCAAGGAGGCGCTCCTCGAGTTCGCCCGGCGCGCCCCCGTCGAGACCGTCACCGAGTTCGTCAACTCGCTCGTCCAGGCCGAGGATCGCGGCAACCCGGTCGCGGAGGTCCTCACCATCCAGGCGACGGTATCGCGTACGCGTCGCTCCGTTCGCGCCGAAGAAGCGGCGGCCAAGGCCGGCGTCCAGATGGTCGGCCCGCTGATGCTCGTCTTCTTCTGCATCATGGGCTTGCTGATGGGACCGGCGTTGATGAATATCATGGCAGGGCTGTGACCCCGGCAACGGGATCCTGAGCAGACATGCGCGTCCTCAAGTTCCAGACCCGACTTCCGACAGGGCAGATCGAGCAGCTCAGCATCGAGAGCGAGCGCGTTCTCATCGGGAGCGGCGCGCACTGCGAGATCCGCCTCCCGCTCGCCGAGGCGCGCGTCGAGCACGTCCTCATCGAGCTCGGCCCCGCAGGCGTCTTCGCGCGCGCGCTGAGCTTCGAGCCGCCGCCGACGATCAACAACGTCCCGTTCACCCAGGCGCCGCTCCCTCCCGGGGCGATGCTCGGTGTGAGCGGCACGCAGATCTACATCGAGCTCGTCGAGGGCGCGGCGGCGGGCGGGGCGCAGCAGGCGAAGAAGAAGTCGAGCCCCGTGATGCTCATCGCGCTGCTCCTGATGGTGCCCGCGGCCGGGTACCTCTTCTTCGGCGACGATGTCGGGTTCGGCGAGCCCGACGAGACGACCGCGCAGCCGCCCGAGCTGTGGGGACCTCCGGCCACGCAGTGCCCGCAAGGCGAACCTGCGACCGCCCTCGGCTTCGCCCGGGAACGAATGGCCCTCGCCGACGCCAAGCGCGAGCGCCGCCCGTTCCACGTGCAGGACGGCGTCTCGGCGGTCCCGACGTACGAGACGGCGGCGGCCTGCTTCCGGGCGGGGGGCGATCAGGCCTCCGGGCACCTCGCGGATGAGTCAGCGAAGTACCTTCGCCGCGAAATGACGGATGATTTCCGCATGCGGCGGGTAAGGCTGGAGCATGCACTCGCGACCGAGGACTACGTAAGTGCTCAAAAGGAGGTCCGGGTTCTTCTACAATTCGTCGAGGGCAAGTCCGGCGACTACGTCACATGGCTCTCGAACCTGGAACGCAAGTTGAAACTCAAGGTCGGCGCAGCGGAGAACCAATAGCCCGCTGGCTCACCTTCCCCGCGCTCACCTTCGCAGCGCTCGCGGCCGCTTGTGCCCCGACCGCCGCGCAGAAGGTCGAAGCGGACATGGCCTCGGTCCGCAAGGAGTCCGACGCGAAGACGCTCGTCGAGCGCGGCAAGGGCTTCGCCGCCTTCGGCGATCACACGCGGGCGGAGGAGTACCTCGCGTCGGGCATCGAAGCCGGCGCCGATCCCCGTGATGTCCTCCCCCTCTTGATGGATGTCTGCGTGAAGACCGGGCGTTACCGCTCGGCGATCCAGCACGGTGAGAACCACCTCCGCAAGCATCCGCACGACATGCGGACGCGGTTGATGGTCGGCGCGCTCTACGCGGCGATCAGCGACGGCAAGCAGGCGCGGCTCCAGCTCGCGCACGTGGTGAAGGCCGACGCGCGCGAGGAGGCCAGGTCCGACCCCCGCGACGCCGGGCCCCCCTCGCCCTCCACGCCACTGGGCCTCCAGGCGCAGGCGCACTACCTACTCGCGGTGGTCGCGCGCGACAGCGACAACGACGTCGTCGATGCCGATCGGCACTTCCGGGAGTACTTGCGCATCGAGCCGAGAGGCGCGCATGCGGAGGAGGCCAAGGCCTCGCTCCTCAGACAGGTGCAGCCGGAAAATCCGGAGAAGCCGGCGCAGCCGGAAGAAGAGAACAAGGCTCAGCCCGAGAACGAAGGAGGCGCGCCGTGAGCGGTGGAGCTGGTGACCAGATTCCGAAGGAGGTCTTCGAGGAGACCCTCCTCCAGTTCTTTGCCCCGATTCGCCCGTACCTCGACGATCCGGCCGTCAGCGACATCATGATCAACGGGCCGAACCAGATCTATGTCGAGAAGAAGGGCCAGCTCCATCTGGTCCCCGCGAAGTTCGAGACGAAGGAGCAGCTCATCGCGGCGCTCCGCAACGCGGCGCAGTTCGTCGGCAAACACATCGACGAGATGAGGCCGATCCTCGAAGGGCGCCTCCCCGACGGATCCCGCATCGAGGCGGTGCTCCCGCCCGCCGCGCCCGACGGGCCCTGCGTCTCGATCCGCCGCTTCTTCAAGGAGACGCTCACCGTCAAGCGCCTGATCGACTTCGGGGCGATGACGGACGAGACCGCGCTCGCGCTCCAGGCGCTCGTCGCCTCGAAGCTGAACGTCCTCGTCGCAGGCGGCACCGGCTCCGGAAAGACGTCGATGCTGAACGCGCTCTCGTCCTTCATCCCGGAGGGCGAGCGCGTCGTGATCATCGAGGACTCACGCGAGCTCCAGCTCCAGCGCGAGCACGTCTGCCAGCTCGAGGCCCGCCCGCCGGATCCGAAGGGACGCGGCGAAGTCACGATCCGCGATCTGTTCCGAGCGACGCTCCGCCTCCGCCCCGACCGCATCGTCGTCGGCGAGATCCGAAGCGGCGAGGCGCTCGACCTCATCCAGGCGATGACCTCGGGTCACGGCGGCTGCATGTCGACGCTCCACGCGACCTATCCGCGCGACACCGTCTCGCGCCTCGAGACGATGGCGATGATGAGCGACGTCGACATGCCGCTCCAGGCGCTGCGCATCCAGCTCGCGTCCGCCGTCAACATCATCTGTCAGGTGTCGCGCCTCCAGGACGGATCGCGAAAGATCACCCACATCACCGAGGTACTCGGCTACGACACCGACAAGAACCAGTACCAGATGCAGGATATCTTCGCGCGCCAGTACCATGGCTTCGACGAGCGCGGGATGATCATCAGCGACATCGTGCCGACGGGAATCCTCCCGCGGTGCTTGCCTCAGCTCCACGAGCACGGCGTCGACCTCCCTCCGGGTTGCTACGAAGCGGCGAAGCGCGGGCCGATCGGCACCGAACACTATTGATCCTCGATCGCTCGTCGATGGCTCCCCCTACTCACGTACACGTAGTTCCCTGACCACGAATGGCCAAACCGGCGACGACTCACGTTATCGAGATCGAGACGGGCATCGGGGAGCCCGCCTTCATCCCGCTCACCCTCGGGCAGGAGCTCCAGCCCATCAGCGTCGGCAAGAAGGGGATGTGGCGCATCGAGTCGGCGCGCGTCCTCGACGTCCACGCGTTCTTCTACTTCGACGGCACCGCGCTCTTCTTGCAGAGCGCGGACGAGTCCGCCTCGGCGTCGGTCGATGGGTACCGCGTCGGCAAGGCATGGACCGAGCTCCATGCCCCCTGCACGATCGAGGTCGGCGCCGCACGGCTCCGGTTCCGATCGCTGATCGCCACGGCCCAAGCGCCCGCGCGCGCGCAGGTCGACGATCAGGCGGCGACGGAGATGCATCAGCGCCCGCCGGTCCAGGCCGCGGCGCCCGGCGGTGGTCCCCCGCCCTTGCCACGTCCTGCGGCGGGCGCGCCGCCCCCCGTCCCGAAGAGCGCGGAGCCGGTCTCGTTCCCGAAGGCCGAGCGCCCGTTCAAGCCCGGCGAGTTCTCGAGCTCGGCGCCGCAGGACGAGTCGACCCGCATCGCGCCGCTCGAATCGACAGGCTCCCGGCCCAATCTCGGCGGCTCGGTCGTGTCGATGGCGCCGCGCCCCGCAGCGGGACGGAGCGTCGAGGAAGAGAACCGCCTCAACCGCACCGGGCACGGCCCGCCCGCGACGACGGGGATGCCCCCGATGCAGTCGAGCCCACCGGGGATGGGACCGCCTGGGATGGGACCGCCGCCGATGATGGGGGCGCCGCCCGCCATGGGGCCGCCGATGATGGCTGGCCCGGGATCGATGGGGCCGCCACCGATGATGCCTGGGCCCGGGATGGGACCCGGGACGATGCCGCCCGGGATGGGACCGGGGACGATGCCGCCCGGGATGGGGCCGGGGACGATGCCGCCCGGGATGGGGATGGGACCGCCGCCGATGATGGGGCCGGGGACGATGCCGCCCGGGATGGGGATGGGACCGCCGCCGATGATGGGGCCGCCGTCGCCCCCGTCGGGGATCCCGATGCAGCCTGGACCTCCGGGCTCGAGCACGTACGGTGGTTATGCCGGAGCATCCGGTCCGTACAACACGATGGGGCCGGGCGCGGTGCAGAGCGGCGGGTACGGCGCGCTGACCACCGGCCAGGTCGGCGCTCCACCTCCGCCGGAGGGCTCGCTCCCGCATTACATTGCAAAGTACAAGGAGCTCTCTCCACCGAAGCGCATCCTCGTCGTCCTGGCTCCGTTCTGTCTGATCGCGGCGGCCTACCTGCTCCTCTTCGACGACGACGATCCCGGACCGGCCCCTGTCGCCGCCGTCGTCGACGCCGGGTTGGAGAGCTCGGTCGCGACGAACACGAGCGCAGCGCCGCCGCCCGTCATACCTCCGCCGGTCGCGCTGCCGCCCCCCGTGCCTCCGCCGGTCGCGACACCGGTACCACCGTCGTGTCCGCCCGGGTTCGTCCCGTACAGCGTCCCGATCGACGGCCAGATCCCGTGCGTGCCGAAGGGAACGCCGATGCCGCCCGCCGGCGGCACCGACCCCTCGGCACCGCCGTCGAGCACCGCTACCCATCCACCGCCCGCCGCGCACGTGAAGACGCTCGAGCGTCAAGCGGTCGACTACGTCGCCGTCGGCAACTACGCGGCGGCGGCGCAGACCTACGATCAGCTCCGCCAGCAGAACCCGGACAACCCCGTCTACCCCGAGGCCGCGCGCATCTTGCACGCGAAGGCGGACGCCGGCGTTCCCTGACGCGTCAGCGGCTGAGCGCGTGGCTCGGGAAGCGGCGACGGAGCGTCAGCTCCGTCGCCAGCGCTTCGTCGGCGCGACCGAGCGCTCGAAGCGCACGCGCTTCGAGCGCGAGCTCCTCGGGCTCGAGCGCGCGCGCCGGTAGCCGCCGCGTGCTCCGAGCGAGCGAAAGCGCTCGCTCGGGCTCGCCGCGGACGAGGGCCAAGCGCGCCTCGGTCACGAGGCGCGCTTCCTCGGCGAGCGCGCTCGCCTCGCCGAGAGTCGCGACGGAGGCGCTCGCTTCGGCATGCTGCCCGACGGAGGGCGCGCTCGCTTCGACGTGTGCGCCAGCGGCCGCCGGCTCCGTCGCGGGCGCTGCGCGCCCGCGCGGGGCCGGCTCGGCGAGACGGGCACCTGCTGCGGGACCGCTCACGACGACGGCAGGCGCGCGGAGCGCGCCGGCCGGCGGCGCGCTCGGGCCGGCGGCGAGCGAATCGATCGCGAGCGCCGCGAGCGCCGCGGTCGCGGCGCCGATCGCGACGCCGGTGACGAGGAGCTTCGCACCGGCCGGTGCGGCGGCAGCCTTCGCCGTCGCCGCCGCGCCGGCAGGCGCGGCGGTGGCGGCGGCGACGCGTCCCCAGACTTGATCGCGAACGAGGTCCGACGGCGCGTCGTCGCGGGCAGCAGCGAAGAGGTCTTGCATGCGCGGAGGCGAGCTCACGGCTTGCCTCCGAGCTGGCGGAGCTCCTGCTCGAGCTCGATGCGCGCAACGCGCAGTCGCGAGTAGACGGTGTTGAGCGGCAGGTCGAGCGTGCGTGCGATCTCTGGAGCGGTCATCTGTTCGATTTCGTGAAGCACGAGGACAGCGCGACGCCCCATGTCGATCGCCGAGAGCGCGCGGTCGAGGAGGTCGAGCTGCTGTCGTTGATCGATCGCAGCGGTCTGAGGCGGCTCGATCGACTGTCGATCTTGCGCGGCGCCGCCGTCGGGATCGATGGGATGCCGGCGACGGTGACGGCGCGCGTCCGACGCGACACGGAGCGCGATCTGGAACAGCCACGCGCGTGGACCGTGCCCGCGATCGACGAACTCCTCCCACCGGCGATGAGCGACGACGAAGACCTCCTGCAGCTTGTCCTCGACGTCGGCGTCGGACACGCCGAGGCGACGCAGGTTGCGCCACACGAACGCCGCGTGCGCTTCGTATACGGCGCGGAACGCGCGCTCGCGATCGGCCCCCTTCGCGCTCGACGGAACGAGCAAGCTCTTCACCCCACTCGCAGGAGGATCCGGCACCGGGACGAACGCCCCCTCCGCCGCCTCCTCGTCGTCGACGATCACGGTCGCGCCCCCCAGGGAAAGGCTGTCGTACGCAGAGCTCATCGGAACCTCACGGACGCGCCGAGCTCGGCGGCAGCGACGAACGGCGAGAGCTCCTCCGCACTCATGAACGGAGCGCGGCTCAAGTTCACCCCCACCATCGACCGGATCTCGAGACCGAAGTTATGTCCAAGCTCACCGCGAAGGACTGCTGAAGGCCCGATGCTCCCGCGCGCCGTCGCGTCGCGATCGGACGCGACGCGCGCGGCGTCGCCGCCCATGCAGGCGTCGAACTCGATACCGCGGTGATCGATGTAGTTCCCGGGCATCCGCCGGCAGACGTCGAGACGACCTCCGAACAACGACAGGTTCTCGCTGTTCGATTGGTCCGGCGGGACTCGCGAGGTCGACGTCCCGTACATGAGCGCCGGGCGGACCACCCACTTGTCCGCGAACGTGATGGTGACGAACGGCGAGACACCGAACATGCCCCCGGTCGCGGCGGCTCCGTTGCGAAGGAACAGCGACGTACCGACCTCGAACGTGTGCTCCGACGGAACATGCCGGCGCTCACCCGGCCCGTCGTCAGCATCGACCGGCTGCTCGGCCCCCGGCTGCGTGATCACCTTGATGGGACGGCTCTCCGGCGGTGGAAGCCGCGCCGCCTCGCGCTCGCGCTGCTCGGCCTCTTCGTGCTCGCGGACGAGCTCGTCGTCGAGGACGATCTGGGCCCAGGCCCCGACCGCACGAGCGAGGGCGACGCAGCTCCCGGTCGTGCGGTCGCTGACGGTCCGCTCCGCGACGATGCGCCCACGGTCATCCTGGATACGAGCGTCGGCCGCCTTGATCCCGGGCGCGACCGAAGCGACCCGCATCGCGAGCCTCCATCGTCCATCTCCGTCGTTGGAGCGGCGTGGGCCGCGAGAGGCGGCCAGCGAAGAGACGAGCAACGCCTCCGCCCGAGCGCGGTCGGAGCAGTCCGACTGCGCCTCGATCACCGTGTCGACGATGACGGCATCCACCACGCTCACAGGACTCAGTATGGCCGACCCATCACGTCTCCGTCGCGCCCCCCTGCATATTTCCGATCGAGCTTCATCGATCGCTTGGGGGCACCTGCAGGCGCAAGCCTCGGTTATTGATGCCTATTCGCCTCATCCCACACGCTCCGACGTCGCCACCGTCGACTCGAAGGCAACCCGAGATCGGTGCCTCTGGCCCCCTCCTCACGTAGGCGACCGCCCCCACCGGTAACGACGATCCAGCGAGGTGCCGACGAACGCTCCGAGCCCGGCGCGTTTCCAGCCCTCTCCTCCATGCAAAGGCCACTTTCCACGGCCTGGCAAGTGATTTGGCCAGCGCGCGGATGGCGGTGTCGCTGTCCATTTCCGGTACCAGGTTGGGGAGCGCTCGATCCACGCGCCGTCTCTGGATACCCGTTCCATCGCAGTTTTCGCTCGCCTCGGGCTTGGCGTCACTCGTGCTTGCAGAGGGCGTCATGACGGGTTTCCGTAACCGTGCGCTGTCGGTCGGAATCGCGATGGCGGTCGCGTCTGCGCTCGCCGTTGGTTGCGACGACGCGGCCGACTCGCTCGAGGGTCGCCGTGGCCCGGGCGGCAGGTCGTCCAGCGGGGCCTCCGGCTCGGGGGATCCGAACGACCCGAACAACCCGAACAACCCGGGTAACGCGCTCTCTCCCGAGGAGGCGGCCTTCCGCGCCGTCGAGGGAGATCTGATGAACGTCTGCGGGAAGACCTGCCACGACACCGGCAAGTACACCCCGACGCCGCCGGTATTCCTCGAGGGCCCGGATCCGTACAAGTCGATCAAGTCGCATCCGGGCATCGTCGTGCGCGACGTCTACGCGAGCGCGCTCCTCACCAAGGGCCCCCACGCCGGTCCGGCCGTGAGCTACGACGGCGCGTTCGAGAAGAAGGTCGTCGCGTGGCTCGAGGCAGAGTCGCTCGCCATTCAGAGCATTCCGCAGCCGACGACGCCCCCGACCACGCTGAAGCAGGGCGCCAACGACATCGATCTCACCCCGGCGTGCGTCGGTGGCCTCACCGGCGTCCACCTCAAGTTCGAAGCCGCGCTGGTCGGCACGATGCTCTCGCTCTCGAAGATCACGCTGGTCGCGCCGGCGGGCCAGGACGTCCACATCCTCCAGCCGCGCTTCGTGCGCGTCCTCGCCGCCCCGAAGGACGACGGCTCGACCGAGGTGGCGGATCCCGCGGACAGCTTCTCCAACTCGGACCAGACCATTCCGGGCGGTCAGGAGACCGGCCTCGCGCCGGGCTCGGTGCTCTTCAGCAACGCCAGCTGGCGCCCCTTCGACTTCGCGAAGGACAAGATCCGCATCGAGGTGGCGAAGCTCGAGCCGGGCAAGGTGTCCGTCATCGCCGACGCCGCCAAGTGCAAGAACGTGCAGGGCTTCGTGCAGAACGTCCTGCCGTCGATGCGCGGCGGGGGCGGCTTCAACTTGAACTGCTCGAACGGCAACTGCCACGGCAACGCCGCGATCGGCAACCTGAACCTCGCCCAGGCCGACAACGCCCTGATCTGCCAGCAGGTTCTCGGGAAGCTGAATCAGGCCAACATCGGCCAGAGCCAGATCGTGACGAAGCCCACGGGCGGGAACCACGGTGGTGGGCAGCTCACCGACGGCAACGGTTGGCGAGCGTTGTTCGTGAACAACGCAGCGGTGTTCTTCTGATGAGAGCGGTCGGCTTCGCCGAACGGCAGAGCTGGCTCGCGGATTGCTTCGAACTGGGACCGCAATGAAGAAAGGTAAGGGAACGATGCGACGCACCGGCTGGCCATTCCACTCAGCGTGGACCCTTGCTGCGTTCATCGCAGTCACCGTTGCTGTCCCGGCTTGTGGCTCGGCCGAGGACCCCAACGGTGGCCGCCTCGACGACGGCGCGAACGGCAACACCCCCGGGTCGAACAACCCGGACGGTACCGGCTCGGGGAGCACACCCGAGGAGGAGATCCGCAAGATCCTCGATCAGCGGAAGACCGACTACGGTGAGGCCCTCCGCACTGCCAGCCTGAAGCTCGCCGATCGGCTCCCGTCGCTCGAGCAGATCAAGCGCATCGAGAACGCAGCCGACGACGCCGCCAAGAAGGTCGCCTACGAGGCGATGGTCGACGAGATGATCGCGGCTCCCGAGTTCTCGCTCGTGATGATCAAGTTCTGGAAGGACACCTTCCGCGTCGGACAGGTGGGCAACATCCAGAACAACGTGAACAGGGACGGCGCGCCGAACTTCGCCGCCCAGCTCACGGTCGAGGGTCGCTCGTACAACGAGCTCTTCACGGCGACGACCAACACCTGCCCGACGTACAACGGCGACGACAACACGTTCACGCCGACGCCGTGCGCGCAGGCGACGAACGCAGTCGCCGGACCGACGGTCGGTATCCTCACGGACCCCGGCCTCCAGAGTCAGTACTACGCGAACATGGCCTTCCGGCGCGTTCGCTTCGTGCAGGAGACGTTCGTCTGCAACAAGTTCCCCGCAGAGTTCGCGGAGGCCCCCGTGCCGATGGGCGCGGGCACGTACACCGGAGCGATGCCCTTCAAGAGCATCACGGGCGCGGAGAACAAGCCTGACGCGCGCATCGACTTCCACGACACGAAGGCCGTCATCTGCGCCAACTGCCACGCGAACCTCAATCACCTCGCCCCGCTCTTCCTCAATTGGGACGAGAACGGCGCCCTCCGTAACGGCCCGCAGGTGAAGGTTCCGATCCCGGGCGATCCGAACGCGGCGCGCATCGACTTCCTCCCCGAGGGCGAAGGCCTCGCGTGGCGTGCCAACAAGCCCATCACCGACATGGCCTCGCTCGGTCAGGCGATCGCCGCGGATCCCGACGTTCCGCGCTGCGCGGTCAACCGCGTCTGGAACTACGCCATGTCGCGCGGCGACATCGTGAACGACCTCGCGAGCGTGCCGAACTCGGTGACGCAGCCGTACCTCGACAAGTTCACCGCCGGCGGGATGAAGCTCAAGGAAACCATCCGGGACGTCTTCAAGAGCGAAGACTTCACGAAGTTCTGACAGGAAGGCATGGCGACTACCATGAAGCGTTCAATCCTCATCCTGATCAGCCTCTCCGCTCTCGCGCTCAGCGCCTGCGACGAGGGCTCGGACACGCTCACCAACGGCGGCGCCGGCGGCGGGCGAAGCCCGCAGCGTGCGGGTGACACCGCCGGCGGCGAGGACTCCACCTACAATCACTCGAACGACCCTGCCGGCGCGCCCGGCGACGTCCCGTACGATCCGCCGGATCCGGCGGCGGTCCGAGTCGTCGGCTCTCCCGAGGTCGTCTCGCGCCTGCACTCGTGCGGGAAGATGACCGTCGCTTCGATCGGCGACCTGCTCCAGAGCCGCGGCCTCACCGGCGGTGGACAGCGCCCGAACGGTGCGCAGAGCGGACAGGCGATCTTCAACCGCGGCGACACGGCGCCGGCGCTCGGCGCGGCCAACTACAACGGTCGCGTCCCCGAGGCCCCGTTCGCTTCGACGGCGGCCATCTCGAAGATGTTCGACATCTACTCGATGGCCTCGTACGACGCCGTCTCCGACAACTGGAGCGCGCCGGCCTGTCCGGGCGTGAAGGTCATCGGCGGTGACGGCAAGTTCACCAGGGACGGCATCTCCTGTCTCATCGGCAAGCCCGCGACGGAGGAACACGTCGCGATCGCCAACGATGCCATCGCCAAGAACCCCCAGGACGGCGCAAAGATCGCCATTGCCGCGCTGCTCGCTGCCGCGCACACCTGTCAGTAAGGAGCCACGTCATGGTCGACCAGCGTTTGAAAGAACTTCGCGGTACGTCCCGGCGTGACTTCCTTCGATGGAGCGCCACGGTGGCGGCGTGTCTCGGGATCGAGCGCGCGCGCCTCCTCAACGTGCTGAACGACACCGCCGGCACGGCCGCCGCGGACACCGCTCAGTGCAACACGACGCTCCGCCACATCCACGTGGTGGACGGCAACGGCGGCCTCTCCAACTGGACGCTCGCCTTCCCGATCCCCGCGGTCGTGAAGGGGAACAACGCCCAGTTCTCGCACTACGCGATGGGCAAGGGCGTCGACGCGGTGGGCTACGACAAGCCCTACACGTACGGCCCGGACTCTCCGTGGCAGCAGAACTCGACCTGGAAGATGTCCGCGTTCGTCGGCGGCCAGAACGAGACGCACACCGCGACGCCGAACAGTGTGATGACGCTCGGCGGCAACACGATGATCGCGTCCGCCGCGGCGATCCAGCAGGCCAACCCGACGCTGCTCCCGGTCCTCGCCGTCGGTGGCATCCAGTTCGGAACCGCCCCCGGCGCTCCGTCCATCGCAGCCGTCGGCGCCGCCCCGCAGCTCGTCGACCTGTTCAACAGCCAGGCTTCGCGCTCCCTCTTGCAGGGCGATGCGAACGGGCCGCTCGCCGAGGCGTACTACAAGGCCTTCCTCGGGCTCAACGCGGCCGCCGGCAAGGCGACCGTCGCCAAGGCGTACGGCACCGGCAAGGTCAGCATGAACCTGCTCGCGCGAAACCTCGCGACGCAGCTCACGCCGACCGCCGCCGACCTCGCGCTCTTCGGCGTGGGCAACAACACGCCCGGCGCGGTCACCAACATGTCGCGCGCCATGATCACCACGATGAAGGCCTTCTCGCTGGGCCTCACGTCGATGCTCATCATGCGCGGCTTCAACAACGACCCGCACGGCCTCTTCGGCGGCGGCAACGCGCAGGCGACCCAGGTCGGCCAGGCGATCGGCAAGATGCTCGACGGCCTCCACGCCCTCGGCAAGTCGCTGCCGGATCCGGGCTGCTCGTCGAAGACGCTCGCGGACGCGCTCGTCTTCTCCGTCAGCGGTGACACCTACAAGCAGCCGTTCAACCGCGACGGCTGGGGCGACGGCACCCCCGGCAACTCGAACATCCTCTACGTGATGGGCGCCGGGCACATCAAGACCGGCTGGTTCGGCGAAATCGCAAACGCGAACACCGCCCGCGCGTGGGACATCTCGACCGGCAACGTCAACGCGGCCGCGAACTACGCCAACGTCCGTGGTCAGCTCGGTGCCGCCGCCGGCGCTGCCGCTCTCTTCGCGGTGGCGAAGGGCGACATGCGCCGCGTGCAGGACTTCTACAACGGCCCGTCGATCGACGGCATCGTGAACCTGAACGTCACTGGCTGATCGTCACCATCCAACCGCCAAGACCCTCGCTCCCCACCAGGAGCGGGGGTCTTCGCTTTTTGTCGAGCCTCCCGCAGAACTAGCCGAAGCCCCGAGCTCGGAAGACATGCCGCGCCGGCCTCGACGACGACCGAGGAGGTGTTCCTCGCAGGCAATCGCGTCAGTACCACCTCCTCTCTGGAGATAGCCCGCGCGCGCGCGAGAGAGAGAGAGAGAGAGAGAGAGAGAGAGAGATTCACAGGGAGACAGGGAGACAGGGAGGGTCCCCAGCTTCCTTTTCAACCTGGACCCTCATGGGCGCTCCCAGAATCGCTGCGCGATTCTGCTCGCAGAATTGAGCCTCCCTTTCATCCTGCGAGCTGATTCAGCACAGGCACTGGCCTCATTGCCGACTGCACGGCTCTCATGAGGCACGTGCTTGGGAGAGAACCACGAGGTCGAGTCTCAACGTGCGTTCTACACACAAACAAGAGTCTCTCCCGAAGGTCTCGGGTGGGAGCCTGGAAGACGCACCGTTTGGGGACGGACTTCGGAGCTCGGATGAGAGATCTCCCTTTCCGGAAGGAAATGCGGAGCATTTCCTGAGGACCCACGAGGCTCCAGGTCGAAAGAGACGGAGGGCCTCCTCCCCTCTCGCTCCCTGTCTCCCTGTCTCCCTGTTAAATCCCCTCTTCGTCAGGGCCTCGTCGACCGACCACATCAGCGAGATTCTTCGCTACAGCGGGAGCGCGCAGCTCCGCCCGCCGAGAACGATACGGACATCGGTCGCCCTGGTGGAGCGACTCGGCACACGACGAGGCCCCATCGCCGTCGAAGGAATCGACGGGCTCAGGGGAAGCTCTGAGCCTCTTCGCAGCGCTGGCGGGCGAGGACCGGGAGCTGCTCGCGCTCCTGCTCCGGGATCGTCTCGAAGTCGAGACCGTCGGCCGTCGGCCGGACCGTGCGGATCCGCAGCCACGCGACGACACACCGGTAGCCCGCGTCGTCTTCCGACATCGCCGGGCCGCCCTTGTGCCGTTCGAGCTTGAGCGGCTTCCGGAGGAGCAGCAGCTTGTTCGGCTCTGCGCCCTGCGTCGCCATGAGACGGCTCATCTCTTCGGGCTCGAGCGCGACCGCGGCCTGATAGTTCGCGAGGACCTCGTCTTCCGTCGTCGGCTGCTGGCCGGAGACGAGCCCCGCGTCGACGTTGTAGAGGCGGAAGCCCGCGAAGCCGTAGATGCGGTACGCGCGTCCCGGCTGACCGTGACAGTCGAGCGTCCCGCAGCGGCGTTGCAGGTACGGGTCCACGTACGTGCGGTAGGTCGCGTAGTCGGGCTGGAGGATCTCGGTGTAGCGCTTGTTGTCGGGCGGCGAGGCGCACGACGTGCTGCCCGTGACGAGCGCCCCCATCCCGCCGAGCACGGCGATCCCGAGCAGCAGAGCCGACCTCGAGGTGAGCGCGAACATCAGTTGACGTCCTCCGGGCACTTCTGGACCTGGACGAAGTCCTCCGGGGGCGGACAGTCGATCAGCGGGATGTTCTTGTCCTTGAACTCCTGCTCGCTGTTGAACATGCGGATCTGTCCAGGCGAGGCGAAGTCGCGGAGGCCCTGGATGTGGCAGGTCGCGCACGAGGCCTCGCGGCCGATGTGGCTCGACATGCGGCGGATCACGAGGGTGCTCTCGTCCTGTCCGGGCTTCACGGTGCGCTCGACGGACACGAGGAGCGGGAAGGTGATCTTCGAGAAGTCTTCCTTCCGGACGTAGAAGTTGCCGTTGCAGTTCGTCACGAAGCAGCGCTTCGTCTTGTTCGCATCGAGGATGCGCACGTATGCGTTGTCGACGCGCGCGTTGTAGTCGTCGGGGCCCCAGAAGACGGTGCCGCCGAGCACGAACACGCTGTCGGCGGGGCCCTTGGTCGAGTGGCACAGGGCGCAGGGCTCGCCGGGACGGTGGTACTCGCTCTCGACCGGGTAGAGGTCGGCTTCCTCCGGCCCGAGGCCGTTGACGCTCGCGCGATGGACCGGATCGAGATTGCAGGAGCTGCCGATGCTCGCGACCGCCACGCACGCCCCGACCGCCAGCAGACCGCGCACCCAGGCGAGGCGGGGCGCCCCTTCGTGCTTCGCGTTCGCGTCGTGTTGATAGATCGTGCGTCGCATCGCTCAGAACTCCACGTCGAAGCCGACCGAACCGTAGACCGCCGTGCGACTCGTGACGTAGAGCGCCTTCAAGAAGCGCGTGTACATGACGTCGCCGACGAGCGTGATTCCGTATTTTACCTCGCCCTCGGGCTCGCCCAAGGCGAGCCGAACGCCGCCGCCGGCGGTCGCGGTGATCAGAGGCGAGAGCTCGCGATCGCCCGTTCGGTAGAGCGGGACCACGATCTGTCCGTTCGGATCGAGGATCGCGGAGTAGGCGAGGTTGTAGAAGTTGGTGTCGGTCTGCGCGTGCAGGCGGAGATGCGGCCAGACGCGAAGGTGGCGCGAGAGATCGACCATGTATCGCGAGTCGGTCGAGCTCGCCTTCATGCCCCAGGTGTCGAGGTAGAAACGCTGGTCGAGCCGGAGCGTCGCGTTCCGCATGCGCTTGTTGTAGCGAGCACCCACCGCGAAACGATCGCGCTCGGTGGGGAGCTGCTCGAGCGGCCTCACGGGCAGACGCGTGCGATTGACGAGGTCGACCGTCGCGCCGTTGGGCACGAAAGGCGCGACGAACTCGGGGTCGAACATCGCGATGTAGCGGTACGGCTGCGAGCCGTCGCCGCGCTCCATCGAGACCGTGCCGCCGACCAGGAGGAGCGAGGTCGGCGAGAGGATGAACGTGATGCCCGCCTCGATCTCGTGCGTGTGGATGTACCCCTTCAGCGGGTTGAAGTCGTTCAGGTAGTTGTTCGGACCGCGACCGATGCGGTCGTAGCTGTACGAGTAGCCGAGCGTCGGCGTGATGAGCTTGTCGTTCAGATCGGCCGTGAGGCGCAGCCCGCCGGTGTACGAGACATAGTCGGGCGATGCCGACGAGCTCACCGAGGCCTGCGCGCCGTAGAGCCCCGGCTTGTAGCCGCCAGTGAGGCCATAGGCGTAACGGAACTCCTCGAACGGCGGCGACGCCGACGACACGATGTCCGGCGACGCCGCGCTGACGGCGTCGACGAGGAAGTTACCTCCGATGTTCCAGCCCGCCGTCGGCGAGACGAGTGACGCGTTCATCGCCGGCGTGTAGACCGCAACGGCGTTCGTGTCCGAGTAGCCGGAGAGGTCCGTCCCGATCCGGACGACGAGGCTCTTCTGGTTCTGAGGGAGGCACTTCTGCACCTCCTCCTGGCTCTTCGCCGCGAGCATGCACTTGATCTGCCCCGGCGTGATGAAGTCGTTCGCCGGCGGCTTCAGCGTGATGCGGACGGTGACGAAGTCCTTCTCCTTGATGTCGTACTCTTCCTCGAAGGTCGCCGTGAAGCCGTTCACGGTGCCTTCGGCGACGACCTTGTGCGTGCCCGGGTCGACGGAGAACTTCTTCTTCAGCGCTTCGACGGGGACCGGACGATCATCGAACGTGACCCTGAGGTCCGAGACGCCCGGCGGCGGATCGAACGTGACGTGAGGGATGCGTTCGAGCAGCTCCTTCACGCGGATGCGCGCGATGCGCATCACGCTGGCGTCCTTCTTCTGGATGCCGACCTCGAGCGCCTTCTGGGCGTCCTTGAGGGCGTCGACCAACTTGCCGGCGCGCGCCTCGCACGACGCGAGATGGAGACGCGTGCGAGGCGACTCGTCGATCTTCAGCGCTTGCTTGTCCTTCTCGATGCACTCGTCCAGGCGACCTTCCTGGTCCGCCTTGAGCGCATCTCGGATCAAGTTGACGGTTGCGGCGAGGCCGCTCGGCGGCTCCTCGTCGTCGTCGTTGCTGTTGCTGTTGCTCTTGCTGCCCCCGCCCTTGACCTCGTCCCACTGCGCGCGGATGGTCGGTGTGACCCCGCTGCTCGGGAGCTTCGCATTGGGATCGGCCTGCTGCGCGCTCTTGAAGAACTGCTTGGCGTCTTCGGCCTGACCGAGCTGCGACACGACCATGCCGAGCGCGACGTAGACTTCGCCTTTGACCGACGCGCCGCAGCCCTTCTTCAGACAGACCGACAGCTGATCTTGCAGCTTCTTCTTCGCCGGTCCGAGGCTGCCCGGATAGTCCTCGGTCATGACCTGCTGCACCGCCTCGCGGACGGAGGCGTCGTCAGCGAACGCAGGTCGGACGACGACGAGCAACATCATGCCGAGCAGAAGCGCCGACAGGCGACTTCGCACGCGCAAGGCCGTGACTCCCACACGGCACGGTCTCCCGAAGGTCGACCACAGCACCGGCCTACGGTACCGGAAGTCTCGACGCCGTGCAGAGCAGAATTGGGGCGCGAGCCCCAAGTTCGATGAGCGCCGAACGCGCGCCGCTGCGGATGGTTGGGGCGCGAGCCCCAAGATCAACGCGGGCTACAGCCGCCCCTGCGGGTGGTCGAGACGCACGCCCCGAGCTCGGGCCTCGTCGGCGCGTTTCGATCCGCTGCCGACTCGCCCTGCCCTACCGCGACGACGTGACGTCGAGGCGCGCCTGCGACCTCAGTTGCAGCCGCAGCCGCCGCCGCCGCCGCCGAGGCCGCCCGCAGCGCCTTCGGAGACGGAGCGGACGTGGCCGTCGAGGCCGATCGCGATCTCGTCGGGCGTCATCGTCGGATGCGCGAGCATCCCGCGCTCGTACGGAGCGACCTTCACGCAGCCACCGAGGACGAGGGCCAGCATGGCAACGGTGAGGACGACGATGATCGGATGACGCTTCATCACGGAGCCTCCCTGCAACGTCATCGAGTATAGCTGCCGATGATGCGCGGGTATCGAAAATGTCAGGGTGGATCCGACGAGATCCGTCGGCAGGCACTGGAGTTTTCCACCCGCCCGAACGCCTTGTCGCTGCAGACCAAGCGCGCCAGAATCAATGTCGCGATGCGCGCCCAACACTTCGTCTACCTCTGCGCCGCGAGCATCGGAGCCCTTCTCTTCGCAGCGTGCACGACCGACTACCAGAAGGGTCTCGAGGACCCGAACTTCGGTGGGCCGAACGCGCTCGCAGGACAGAAGCAGCCCGGACCGACCTCCGAGGTCGTGAGCGACGGCGGAACCAGCTCGGGCGGCGGTGCAACCCCGGAGTGCGTGAAGGCGGGCGGAGCGCTCGTCGACGGCGGCGCTTGCGCGGTCAGCTTCAAGACGATCCTCGCCGCGTTCAAGGCCGCCAACTGCCAGACCGCCGGGGCTTGCCACGGAGGCGCGACTCCGCCGAACCAACCGCGCATCGATCCGGACGATCCGAACGGCATGTGGGCCGAGTTCGCGAGCTTCAAGTTGAGCAACGGCGCGGTCTACATCAACCCGTGCTCCACCGATCCGGCGCAGTCGACGCTCGGCTGCAACGTCAACCCTGCAGCGACGTGCGGCTCGCTGATGCCGGCCGGCGTGGGTCTCCCGGCCAACGTCGTCGCGGACATCGATACCTGGCTGAAGTGCGGGGCTCCCAACAACTGAGTCGAGACGGCGAGCTCGCATACTGCTGAGCAGGAGCGTCGGGCGAAGCCGACGTGCAGGCTCTGCCGTGAGCAGCGCTGGTCTCCGTATGTGCTCGCACACCCGACGAGTTTTGCAGGTTTGCGCTAAGCTCCCGCCCCCGTATGGATCGCCTTCTCACGCGCCTCGAGCGCAGGTTTGGACGCTTCGCGATCGAGCGGCTCACGACGTTCATCGTGGGCGGGATGGCGATCGTCTTCCTGCTCGCGAACACGAAGCCCGAGTTCCTCGACTACATCACGCTCGACGCATCACGTGCGCTGAAGGAGCCGTGGAGGTTCGTCACCTTCCTCTTCATCCCGCCGAGGATGGGGTTCGTCTGGTTCCTGCTGTCGCTCTACTGGACGTGGCTCGTCGGCAACCACCTCGAGAGCGAGTGGGGCGCGTTCAAGCTCAACGCCTACTACCTCCTCGGCATCCTCGGGACGGCGGCGGCGGCGTTCCTCATCGGACCGCAGGGCGGCCTCTGGCTGAACTACTCCCTGTTCTTCGCGTTCGCGACGATCTTCCCCAACTACGAGATCCTCGTCTTCTTCGTCATCCCGATACGAATGAAGTGGATCGCGCTGCTGACGCTCGCGCCACTCGCGTATTACTTCGCCTTCGAGGGAGACCTCGCCGCGAAGGCTGCGATCGCGGTCGCGTTCGGGAACTACCTCCTCTTCTTCACGGGGCACCTCATCCGGCTCGCGCGCGGCCAGCAGCTCCAGATGCGACAGGCGGCTCGCCGGACGTCGTTCCGGCCGCCCCCGGAGCGGGAGACGGCCAAGGTCGAGCGCGCTTGCGCGATCTGCGGCACGCGCCAGGAAGACGGCGCGGACATCCGCGTCTGCTCCTGCGAGAAGTGCGGCGGGCCCCGCGACCTCTGCCTCGAGCACGCGCGCAATCACTGAGTGAGGCTGAGCACGAGCGCCCGACGTTCACGTCGGGTTGCTCGTCGCTCAGTCGACCTGGAGCACGATCTTTCCGAAGTTGGCGTTCGAGGCCATGAGGTCCTGCGCCTCGAGGGCACGGTCGAGGGGAAGGACCCGATCGACGACCGGCACGAGCTTCCCCTCCGCCACGAGCGGCGAGATGTTCCGCGCGAGGATCTGTCCCGCGAGGATCTTCTCCTCGAGCGGGCGCGAGCGGAGGACGGTCCCGAAGACGCGCAGCCGACGGCGGAGCACGACGCCGAGGTCGACGTCGGCGCGCGCGCCCGCCATCAGCCCGACCAGGACGACGCGCCCTCGCTCTGCAAGCGAGGCCAGGCTCTCGGGGACGTACGCTCCACCGACGAGCTCGAGGACGACGTCGGCGCCTCGACCGTCGGTCGACTCGCGCACGCGCGTCGCGAACCGAGGCGCTCCGTCGGGATTCACCTCAAGGGCGATCCCAGCGTGGAGGCCGAGCCCTCGCGCGCGTTCGAGCTTGTCCTGCGAGCGCGCCGTGCCGATCGCGCGTGCACCGATCGCCCGCGCGATCTGGACGGCGGCCGTCCCGACGCCGCTCCCGACGGCATGCACGAGCACGGTCTCTCCGGCGACGAGACCACACTGGACGATCATCGCGTCGTACGCCGTCAGGAACGCCTCCGGGATCGCGGCCGCCTCGACGAAGCCGAGCGGCTTGCCCGAGACGCTCGGAATGGGCGCGAGCGTCCGCGCGTGGACGACGACAGCCTCGGCGTAAGCACCGCCGGAGACGATCCCATAGACGCGATCGCCGGGGCGCACGTCCGTCGTCCCGCTGCCGACGGCCTCGACCTCCCCCGCGATCTCGAGGCCCGGGATGTCCTGCGGCGCGTCCGCCGGCGCCGGATAGAGACCTCGGCGCTGGAGCAGATCCGCTCGATTCACGCCGCATGCACGCACGCGAACTCGAGCCTGCCCCGGCCCGGGCTCCGGCGTAGGAACCTCGCGAAGCTCCAGGCTGCCTCCATCACCGATCACGATCGCGCGCATGGCCGGAGGATAACCACGAGCGAGCTTCGATCGCGATCGAAGGCTTTGCGGTGGGGCCATCCGAGACGCAGCGCCCGAGCGCGGCCGCGAGCGCATGCGACTCATCGGCCCGGCCGTACGCGAGGACGTCCGCGAGGCCACTCCCCAGAGCCATGCGCTTTTGGTAGGAATCGGCGTCATCATCATGGCCGCCTCCGCCGTCTACCGTCCCATCGTTCGCAGCTTCGACATCAAGTTCGTCCGCGAAGCGGCCGCGCACGTCCGCGCAGGTGGGCACGCCGTCGTCTGGGAGAAGAAGAACCGGGCGGTGCTCGTCTTCGAGAAGCCGGCCGACGACAACCCGGCCGACTTCGGTCTCTGGGCCGTCTACGACATGGGCAAGTCGCGCTTCAAGCTCGCGACGAGCGGCGCTCTGAAGGGCCTCGCCACGACGCTCGTCCCGCGCGACTGCCTCTGGATCGTGAAGCGGCGCGCCGAGCGCGACTCGATCCATCCCGGCAGCACGCGCAAGATGGCGATCGACTGCACCAAGTGCGCAGCCTGCTGCCACGACAACGAGGTCGTCCTCCTCGAGGAGGACATCGAGCGCTTCAAGAACGGCGGCCGCGCTGAGCTCGCGAAGCCGCCGTACGCCAAGCGCCACAAGGACGGCCGCATCATCCTCACGCTCCTTCCGAACAAGCGCTGCCGTCATCTCCAGAGGTCGAACCGCTGCGGCATCTACGAGGTCCGCCCGAATCCGTGCAGCGAGTTCCCGATGGGCAGCGAGTGCTGCCTCTACGCGCGCGAGGACGTGCTGAACCTGCACGACGGCCTCGTCCCGACCGACTCGAACTGACCGCGCGCGTCGTCAGAGACGGCGCCGCATCGGTGACGCGAGCGAAAGGCTCGAACGCGAGGACGTCCTCGGGCGTCCTCGCAGAGCTCTAGGTGCCCACCAGCTCCGGGTGCCGCGGCATCGCGGAGTCGGCCGCCGCTCGTTCCGCCGCTGCCACTTTGGGAGGGCGCGACGTCGGCGCGGACCTGCGCGCGACGGCCCAGGTCTTCGGCCCGACGATGCCGTCCACGACGAGGCCTCGAGCCGCTTGCCACGCCTCGGTCGCCGCCTCGGTTCGAACGCCGAAGATGCCGTCGACCTCGAGCGGCCAGGACCATTCGACGGGCCAGGCACACTCCGCACCGCCTTGCCGGGTCCACGTCGTCGGGCGCGGCGAGGCGGCGAGCTCGCGCTGCCACGCCTCGACGTCGCCCCCGATACTTCCGTTTCGGATCTTGTTCATTGCGCCCCCCCTGAGCTCGGACACGCGCCCAAGCTCCCGCAGACGCAGGCGTTCTGCCCGCATTCGATCTCGTCGTTCCTATGACCGTGACCGCACCGGAGCGCGCGCGCAACGGGTACACGTGTTCATCATCCCTTGGGGTGACCCGACCCGCATCCACGTCGGGATATGCAGGTCAGGCCACCGGGTCGAGGGCGCGGGGGCTACTTCTTCGTCTTCGTTGCCGGTTTGTCGCCGGCGGAGGGCTTCTCGCCGGCCGCGGGCTTGTCGCCGCCCTTCTCCGGCGTCGCCGCGAGGAGCGCCTCGAGGCGGGCCCGCGTGACGGGCACCGTCATCGAGTCCTTGGCGGCGGCCTCGACGATCGGACGGCTGCCCTTCGGATCGATGCGCAGCATCGCTTCAGCGACGCTGCCGGCCGCGACAGCGACCTCGTCGGAGGGGGCCGTCCCGCGGTACATCGCGAAGAACTGCTTGAGCTGCGGCATCTCCTTCTCGGTCCCGATGAGCGCGAGCGCGGCGGCGGCCTGCTTCACGTCGTCGTCGGTGATCTGAGGATCGAGCAGCTGGGCGGCGAGGAGCGGCGGCGCCTTCGGGTCCTTCATGGCCGCGAGGGCAGCCGCGATCGGGCCGACCGGCGGGCTGCGGAGGACGTCATGGAGGAAGTCGTAGTGCTTGCCGAGCGCGGCGAGCATGTAGCCGGCACCGTTCTTCCGCGTGGCGAGCGCCGCGCGAGCATCGGCGACGAGAACGGGTACCGAGCGCGGGTCGGAGGCGATGTCGATCAGCGTCTTCGTCGCGCTCTCGTCCTCGAGCGTCGCGAGCTCACGGAGAAGGAGGCGCTGCGCCGTCGCAAGCGTCGCCTCGCGCACCGTCACCGCGTCGGTGATCTGCTGGCTGAGCGACGGCCCGGGCGTCGCCGCCTTCGGCGCCTGGAACGTGTCGGCCTGGACGACGCAGCTCTTGATGGGCTCGCCGACGGACTTCTCCATCGACACCTGCCCGGTCTGCGCGTCGAGCGCGACGATCTTGCCCTCCTCGTCGCACAGGACGAGGCCGCCCGTGACCGCCTCACCACCGATGAAGTCGTGCGGGTGCGTGTGGACCCAGGTGAGGTTCCCGCGCTGCGCCTCAAGGCCGAGAATCAGACGGTAGTAGCTCGCGTAGAAGCGCCCCGAGTCGATCGCGAGCGGCGTCGCTTCGCCGCTCGGGCGACCGAAGAGCCGATCGCGGTCGCGGGCATTCGCGGCCGGCGGCACCTTCTCCGTGCCCGGCACGAGCAGCCGCGGCGTCCCCGGCAGCTCGCGCGACGGGAGCGCGACACGGCTTGCGCCGCCGCGCGACGACTGGGAGATCTTGTCGTCGAAGCGGATGAACGCGAGCTCGCCGAAGTAGAGCGTCCCGCCGATCGTCAGCGCACGCGAGACCTTGTCACGGATGGTGACCCGGCCGATCTCGTCGCCCGACGCAGCGTCGATCGCGCTCACGTATTGGTTCGCCCAGGGGACGAAGACCACGCCGCCGACGACCTCGGGATCGCCGAGCGTCTTGTCCGTCTCGATCTGACGCTTCACGGAGCCGTCACGCCCGACGATGAGCAACGTCGAGCCGGCGCCGCGCGAGAGCGAAAGCGCGGTGAGGTTGCCGTCATCGCCGGCGCCGACGAGCGGAAGCCCGCCGGTGGGCCGCGCCCAGAGCTTCTTGCCGGACGTGGCATCGAGCGCGGCGACCTCGTTGCCGCCGGAGACGACGACCACTCCGCCCGCGATGATCGGCCGTACGTCGAGCGCATGCTTCGCGGTCCACTGCGCGCCGCCCCCGAGCGGGGTGCCGATGATCTTGTCGTTCCCGGCGACCGAGACGACGAGGTCGGTGTTCGCGCTCGGCCGCGCGCCGCGGAGGCGCGTCTGCACCTCGGCGATGCTCCGGCCGCTGTCGTCGAGCCAGTCGGTGGAGAACGTATTCAGCCGGCTCGGGTCGCTGGCGCAGCCCTGGCTCAGCGCCGACGCGATGAGCGCCGCCGCACCGAGGATCCGGATCGTCACCGTCTTCATTGCGAACCTCCCGCCGTCGCCTTCACCGCTTGCTCGACGGCCTGTCGGATCCGTGGAGATGCCTCCTTCACGAGACGTCTCTCGACGTCCTTCAGGAAGCGATGCGCCTCACCCGTGCCGAGCTCACGCAGGCGTCCGAGCACCTTGATCTTCGCGTCCTCCGAGACTTCGGACGACGGGCGGAAGAGCATCAGCTCGAGGCCGCTCATGACGACGTCGAACGGGAGCTTGCCGAGCTTGCCCGCGAGCTGTTCGCACTGCTCCGCGTTGCAGAGCTGACCGATCGACGCGGCCGCTTCGTTCACCTTGTGATCGAGCGCGACGAACAGGTCCGGCACCGCGTCCTTCGCCTTGAGCGCGCCGAGGCCCGAGGCAGCGTTGCCCCGCACCTGCGCGTCCGCATCGCCGAGCGCCTTCCGGAGCGCGGACGCGGCGGCAGCGCCCTTCGTGCGCGTGAGCGCTTTGATCGCCGCACGCCGGACGGTGACGGTGCGATGCGAGGCGTACTGCGCGAGGATCGCGCTCCCGTCGGACGACTCCAGATCGCCGAGCGTCTCGATCGCCTGGAGCGCGAGCGGCTCGGTCAGCCCGCGCGCGAGCACATCGGCGACCGCAGGCGCGGCCGCGGCAGCGGCAGCGCCGGCGATGCGGAGGTCGTCGAGGCCGGCGCGGATCTGCCCCTCGTCCCCCGACTTGAGCTTCTGGACCGCCGGGCTCACGTCGACCTTCGGCGCCGGCTTGAAGGCAGGAGGCTTCGCGGGCTGAGCTGCAGCGCTGGTCGCCCCTGCCCACGACAAGAGCAGGGCGAGAGCGACGCGACGGCAGGTGTGGAGTGAGGTCGTGGCGCGCATGGTCTTGACAAGCCGGAATATCACGAAAGCTCCCTGTGCGCGGCATCTAGCTGGACATCTAGAAGACCGCAGCTGTGCCTGGGTTTTCGCCCGTGCTATGGCCCTGACGCGATGTCGTCGATTCACCCTCCGCCCCCCGACCGCGACGCATCGGGATCGGAGAGCGCTCAGCGGACCGAGCCCGCCCGCCGTCCGCGCTACCTCGTGGTCGCGCTCGTGGGCGCGCTCGTGCTCGGCGCGGCCTCCTGCACGGAGGGCTACGGCCGTCTCGGCTCCTACCACGGAGGGAGCGAGCAGCAGCACGCCATGCTGATGTCCTCCATCCAAGACGAGGGTGGGCGAGCCGAGGCGGAGGCGCTCTACCAGCGCTTCGTCGACGTCGCGAACGCAGCGAGCGGCCGTGCCGTCCCGATGGCCGCGGCCATGTTCGTGCTCGGCGCCGCACTGCTCACGCTCGCGTCCCGTGGGCTCTCGGGCAAGGCGAACACGCGGTCCGCGCTCATGCAGGTGATCACCGCGCAGTCGATCGTCCTGGTCGCGAGCTACTTCATCACGCGCGACTTGGCGAACGCCGAAGCCGACTGGCAGTGGGAGGCGACGGTCATCCAGCAGCGCGAGCGCATGCCGGAAGACCAGTATGAGCGGGTCGTGCCGACACTGCGGGCCATCCGCCGGTGGGCACCACCGGGTTGGCTCGTCGTCCGCACGGTCGCGAGCGCGCTCGTGGTGGTGGCGCTCAGCCGACCACGTGCGCGCGAGTTCTTCGAGGCCGCGGCGCGTCCGATCCCCGATCGCTGAGACCACGGCCGGACACCACGCGCACCACGACGACGGGTCACCCGTGCTATCTCCCATCGGCGTGGGGCGCATCCAGAAGCTGAGCGATGAGCTCGCCAACCAGATCGCCGCCGGTGAGGTCGTCGAACGCCCCGCCAGCATCGTCAAGGAGCTCGTCGAGAACGCGCTCGACGCTCATGCGACGCGCGTCGTCGTCGACGTCGAGCAGGGCGGCAGCACCCTCGTCCGCGTGACCGACGACGGCGACGGGATGACGGCGGACGACGCCCTCCTCGCGCTCGAGCGCCACGCGACGAGCAAGATCAAGACGCTCGACGACCTCTTCCGCCTCGGCACGTTCGGGTTCCGCGGTGAGGCACTGCCGAGCATCGCGTCCGTAGCTCGGCTGCTCCTCCGGACTCGAGCGCGGGGCTCGGGCGAAGGCTGCGAGATCGAGGTCGAGGGTGGACGCGCGCCCGTGACGCGACCGGCCGGAGGCGCGGTCGGGACGACGATCGAGGTGCGTGACCTCTTCTTCAACGTGCCCGCGCGCCGCAAGTTCCTCAAGGCGACCGCGACCGAGAGCGCCCACGTCGGCGACGTGCTCCTCGGCGCAGCGCTGGCCCGCCCGGACGTGACCTTCTCCCTCTCACGGGACAAGCGCGTCGTCCGCGAGTACCTCCGCGTCGGTTCGCGCGCGGAGCGAGCGCGAGCGGCAACCGCGGGCGAGAACCTCGTGCACGTGCTCGCGGAGCGCGGCCCCCTCCGGCTCGAGGCCATGCTCGCCGCGCCGGAGCGAGCGCGCTCCGGGACGACGGGGCTCGCCCTCCTCGTCAATGGACGGCCCGTGCGCGATCGCGTCCTCGCGCGCGCGGTCGCCAACTCGTACGGCTCGGTGCTCGAAGGCGGACGTTACCCCGTCGGCGTCGTATGGCTCGATCTCCCGGCCGAGCTCGTCGACATCAACGTCCATCCGCAGAAGGCCGAGGTCCGCTTCACCGACGGGCGCGGGGTGTTCGACGCGATCACGCGTGAGCTCCACGACGCGCTCGGCCGCGCGTTCGGGCTCCCGGAGGTCGGCAACCCGTTCGCGCGCCCGCGGCTCGATCCTCCGACGTTCGACGGGTTCGCCGGGGCCATCGCCGCGCGGCAGCTCGTCTCGAGCGCGACGCTGCCCCCCCCGACGGCGCAGCCGCCGACGATGCAGTCTCGCGCTGACCCTCCGTCAACCCTCCTGCCCGAGGAGAACCTGTTCACTTCCGCGCGGCCTTCACCCAATCCCGATCGGACACCGTCGACCACGGTCGGTGAAGCCACGCTCCGCCCGCTTCCGTTCGGCGCGTTCGGCCGCTCCCCTGGCGTCCAGGCGATCGCGGAGGCGTTGCCGAGCGCGACTCTGTTCAATCCCCCGGGGCTCTACGGCACGCTCCGCTTCGTCGGACAGATGCGCGCCACGTTCCTCGTCTGCGAAGGAGAGGATGGGCTCTACGTCCTCGACCAGCACGCCGCTGCCGAGCGCGTCACGTTCGATCGGCTCAGGCGCTCGTTCGCCTCCCGATCGATCGCGACCCAGCGGCTCCTCGTGCCCGAGATCGTCGAGCTGCCACCGTCGGAGGTCGCCGTGCTCGAGGAGCACTCCGATGAGGTCACGCGCATGGGCGTCGAGGTCCGTGCCGTCGCAGACGGCGCCGTCGCCGTTCACTCGGTGCCCGCCATCCTCACACGCAAAGAGCCTGCTCGCGTGGTGCGTGATCTGGCGAGCGAGCTCTCGCGTGCCGGAGGGCGCGCCTTCGGCGGAGCCGTCGACCTTGTGCTCGCCACGATGGCCTGCCACGGCTCGATCCGCGCGGGCGATACCATCTCACCGGAGGAGGCACGGGCCCTCCTCGCCGCGCTCGACGAGGTCGACTTCGCGGGTCACTGCCCGCACGGCAGGCCGGTCGTGATGCGACTTGCCTGGAGCGAGCTGGAACGTCGTGTCGGACGCTGATTCGAGAGCAAGAGCACGCGCGATCGAGCTGGCTCGCGGAGACCGGCTCCTCTGCATCGTCGGCCCGACCGCGAGCGGCAAGACCGAGCTCGCGCTCGCCACGTGCGAGGCGGTCGGCGGCGAGATCGTCTCGGCGGACAGCGTGCAGATCTATCGCGGCTTCGACATCGGCTCCGGCAAGCCCACGCGCGAAGAGGCAGCGCGCGCCCGGCATCACCTCGTCGACACGCACGATCCGCTCGATTCGATCGACGCCGCCGGATGGGCCAAGCTCGCCGAAGCGGCGATCGAGGACATCCGCTCGCGCGGGAAGATCCCGATCGTCTGCGGCGGCACCTTCTTCTGGGTGCGCGCGCTGGTGCTCGGCTTGGTCGAGGCCCCCGCGGCCGATCCGGCGATCCGCGCCCGGCATCGCGCGCTCGCGGACGAGAAGGGCCGCGCCGCGCTCCACGAGGAGCTCGCACGGGTCGATCCCGCATCGGCGCAGCGACTCCATCCGAACGACTTCGTCCGAGTAAGCCGCGCTCTCGAGGTCCACGAGCTGTCGGGCCGCACGATGTCCGACTGGCAGGCGTCCCACGGCTTCAAGACGACACGCTTCGATGCTGCGATGATCGGCCTCGAACACGATCCCGCCGGCCTCACGACGCGCATCGGCGCCCGGGTCGATCGCTGGCTCGCGGAGGGATGGCTCGACGAGGTCCGCGCGCTCCTCGATGCGGGCTACGCCGAGGCCCGCGCGATGGGCTCGGTCGGCTACGCCGAGGTGCGAACGCACCTCGAAGGCACGCTCTCGCGAGACGAGCTCCGCGACGCGATCGTCCGCTCGACACGCGTCTTCGCACGCCGCCAGCGAACGTGGTTGAACAGCGCCGCCGTCGAGTGGCTCTGATCGCTCGGGTCACCACGCTACACTCAAGCGCGATGAGCGAAGGCCCGACGAAGCGCCGGCTCCACCTCGATGAGGCGCGCGAGCGCGCGGCGAAAGCCTGCGGCGTCGACGTCTCCGCCATCGCAGAGGCGACCTCGCACGCGTGGGGATGGTCGTTCGCGCTGGCGACGGGTGGCGGCCGTGCCTTCGTCGACGCGGGCACGGGCCTCGTGGCGACGAGCGAGCCAGGTGACGACGAGGAGCGGATCGCCGCTCTCTACGCGCGCGGGCCGCTCGGCGTACCGCCCTGGAGCCCGCCCCCGAAGCGGTCGTGGTGGCAGACGCTCGTTCGCGCGCTCCGCGCGAAGACGCCGGGCAGCTGAAGTCGGGCGCCTGCTCGCCCACGAGCAACCTCGGCCTTCTCGTGTCGTGCGGGCGCGTCACGGCACGAGCGCACCACTCGCCCCGACCGCGTGCGCTCGTCCCGTCAGAGTGAGAGCGTCGCGTCGAGCAGATCGCCGAACGACGCCGGCGTGAACCGCGGAGCGGCTCCCTCGATCGTCGCCACCGGCGCGTCCGCGCGGAGCTGCGGCTGCGTGACCTCCGCGACGAGCCGCTGCGGCGGCGCGAGTGGAGCGGGCGGCGCGGGCGGAGCCGACCCGAAGACCTCGCGCGGCGGCGGCGGCGGCGGCGGCGGGACGCGCACCGCGGGGGCGCGCGGGAGATCGGCACCGGGCTCGCGCGGAAGTGCCATTCCCGGCTCGCGCCAGCCGCCGATGAGCGTGTGGCCCTCGAGGGAGGGCGGCGGCGACGACGACGGGGTCGTCGTGATGCGCACCGCCTCGGGCTTCACCGACGGGGCGGCGACTTGCTTGCCGGACTCGGGCGGCGGCGTATGGCGCGGCGCGCTCTCTTCTTCGTACGCCTCGGGCTTCTCCGAGGCGATCGGACGGGGCGACGAGCTCGGCGCCGGCTCGAGCACCTCGTTCGCGGCGGGCGGCTCGGGCGGCGGCGGCGGCACGGACGGCTCCGCCATCAGCTCGTCGACCGGCGGCGGCACGGACGGCTCCGCCATCAGCTCGTCGGCCGGCGGCGGCACGGACGGCTCCGCCATCAGCTCGTTGGCCGCCGCGTACAGCTCGACCTCCGCCGGGTGGAATCCGTTCGTCGCGTGCTCGGCGACCGGCTGCGTCCCGCTCTCCGCGGGCAGGAGGCCCGGCTCGTCGATGTCGATGTCGACCTCGACGACCTCCGCCGAGACCTCGACCTCCATATCCGCGTCGATGTCCGCCTCGCCCGTCTCGAGGACCGGCTCGGCGGAAGTCTCCGGGGGCGGCTCCGTCCAGCCGGTGGCCGTCTCCGGCGGAGGCGGCACGGACGACATGTGCGCCGCCGCGACGGCCTCCACGCTCGGCGGGGGCGCGGTCGGCGACTGGTGAACCGCCGGCGCAGGCTCGGGAACCGCATGGGCGGACTCGGCGACGTGCGCCGGCGGGGGCTGGAACGCCACGGCGCCGGTCGCGCGAGGGGCCTCCGCGCGCTCCTTCACACGAGCGAGGAGGCTCTCGAGCTTCGCGATCTTTTCCGTCGGGCTCATCACGTCACGACCTTCTGGAGAGCGCCGAGGACGTCGCTCCACGGTTTGCCCTGCGAGACCAGCGAGCGCACCTTCACCACCGTCTGCGGCGTGCCGACGAAGTAGCGGGCGGTCGTGCCTTCGCGACCGAGCGGAGCGATCGCGACCTCACGCCCCGAGGCCGCCGCCAGCGCTCCCGAGAGGGCCGCGCCGAGGAAGCCGTCGCTGTTGACGCCGGGGTTCGAGACCACGAGCACGAGGGCGCGCCCCCAGCGCTCGACGTGAACGGCGCCGAGCCCCGCGATCGCGAGCTCGCCCGCGAGGTGCGAGACGACGAGCTCGAGCGTTGCCGCTCGAACTCCACCGTCGCCTCCGAGGCGCGCTGCGACGCGGGCTCCGCAGCCCCGACCGACCTCGCCGCCGAGGTGAGCGAGAGCTCCGGGGGTCGTCCGCTCGAGCGCCTCGAGCGCGGCCGCGGGAACGAGCACGAGGCGTGTGCCTCGGGCGTCGGAGGCCGCTCCGCTCGTCACGTCGAAGCGAACTGCGCCGCTGGGATCGAAGGCAGGATCGGCCATGGATGTCCGTCACGGTTATAGAGGTCTGACAAAGACACTGTCAAATCCGCATCCTGAGGGGTGAAATGGAGGTGTGTGGAGGTCACCGGGACGTCTGTTCGTTCACCTTGCGAGGAGGGCTCGTCCCGTCGTATCGGGCGCCGCTTTCGCCGGCGCGCTCGTCGTGCTCGCTCTCCACGCTCGCCCCGCGCAGGCCGGGCCCAGCGAGCCCGATCCCGAGAAGGATCCGAAGCCGCGCATGATCGATCCGGGCGTCGCGCCCGGGCCGTACGTCGCCTACGCCGCCCGGCCGGTGCTCGCTCCCGATCTCCGCGCGTGCTCGTCCCGTGCGCCGGTCTGCGTGCATGCGAGCTCGCCTCGAGACGGGACCGCCGCGATGGCGACCCTCGATGCGTTCGAGCGCGCCTGGGAGACGTTGACCGGAGCGCTCGCGGTCCCGGCGCCCGACGTCGACCCGAGCACGCTCGCCTACGACGTCTTCATCGTCGAACCGCAGTCCGAGCTCGGGACGACGACCCTCGAGGCACGAGACGTTCGCTCGCGGTTCGATCGCGCGCGCGCGTTCACGACCATCGATCGCCGCGTGCGCGCCGGCTGCGTCCTCGACGCGCTCGCGGCGAAGATGCTCGCCCGAGCGAGCCTGTTCCGCGTCGCGCCCGCGACGGAGGACGGCACCGCACGCGCACAGTCCGCGTACCTCGCCGAGCTCGTGGCGCCGTGCTCGGTCGGCCTCTCGGCAGACGCGATCCTCGCGTTCCAGTCGCGACCGGAGCGCGCCTTCTGCGATTCCCGCGCAGGCTCGGAGACCGCCGTCGCGGGAGGTGCCGAGGACGGCGGCCCCTCCCCGCTCGACGCGCTCTTCTCCGAGGGCGCGGCGGCCTTCTGGGCGCGCCTCGAGTGGGCGTTCGGCCGGACACCGGGCGGAATCGTGACCGCGTCCTGGGCACTGCATCCGACGATGACGCCGCTCGGCGCCTCCCGCTGGACGAACGAGCCGGACACGTTCGACGTGCTCCGCACGACGTTCAAGGGAGCGCTCTCGACGAACGGCACCGTCCACGACCTCTGGCTCGACTTCGCGATCGCGCGCGCCTTCCTCGGCAGCGCCGACGACGGGTTTCACCTACCCGAGCGCCGATCGCTCGGCGACGCGGCGCGCGTCCCGCTCGACTGGGAAATCCCCTGGCCCACGACGCCGCGTCGGCTCGGCCCGCGCCGTCCGCTTCATCCCACCGGCGCGAGCTACCTCGTGATCCAGCGCGCGGGAGCCCGTCCGGAAGCGCGCCTGCGCGTCGAGATCGAATGGGAGGAGCACGCGCTCTTCCGCTGGGCGCTCGTGAAGCTCGACGCGAACGGCCGCGAGCTCGGGCGGGTCGTCATCCCGACCACGGAGCGCGCGACGCAAGCGCAGATGACGCTCGTCGACCTCGAAGGCGTCGACCGGATCATGCTCGTCGGAGTGAACGTCGGTGATCCCGCCTACACGTTCGATCCCGACGACGAGGTCTGGGAGCCACACGGCTGGCAGGTCACCGTCGCCGAGGAATGACGCGTCAGCGCTGCCCCTCGTGCTCCGCCAGACTCCTCGTCCTCGCTGACGCTCGGTCTCGTCAATTGACGGGCGGCGGCGGCGCGTCGTTCACCGGACGCGCACCGCTACCACCGGCGTAGCCGTAGCTCGCAGCCGGTCCGATCCCCCAGACCGTCACCGAGAACGGCCCGGTGCTCCTCGCCTCGTGACGACCGTAGCCGCATTCCCCCTTCGGGTATTTCTGCGGATGGAAATCCGACGTCAGCTTCACCCAAGCGTATTCGTATTCGCCGGCGCCATCGAGGGGGACGAACGACGTGATCTCGCCGGCGCATTCGAGCGCCACCGGGGCGAATCCCCCCGGCGTCTTGCGCCGCACGACCGTCACCGACGTGTCCGGATACGTGTAGTCCACAAAGAACACGTATCGATCCAGGAACTGCTCCACCGGGACGATGTTGACGAACTCGGGATCGCCCATCCGGTTCGCACCGCCACCGTATTGCCAGCCGGACATGTTCACGCCGGCGTAGAACGGGTGCTTCGAGTCCTGACTCCGGACGTGGACGATGGCGTCGGTCATGAAGCTAACGACCTCGCCGGACGACAGCTTCTCCGGCGCCGTTGGCGGCTTGATGGGATCGTACGTGAGGACCGTGTCGTCCGCTGCACCGACGAGGGTGAACCCCACTGTCTCGCGCACACGGGATCCGGACGGGCTGCTGAGCCGCGAGAGGTACGGCACGAGCGGGTAGCTCGTGCCCCACTGCGAGAACGGCGGGATCTGCTGCTGCGTGAGATCACAAGCCCCCTTCTCGATCGGAAGGAAGGTGCACGGCGAGCCGCCGAAGAGGCCAACCGGCTTGTTCGCCTCGATCGGGCTTCCTGCCGGCGAGTCGATCTGCACGAACTGGAGCACCTCTCCGCGGGAGAGCGTCCACGTCTTCGGCTGGTTCTTCGTCGCGCCTTCGAGCCCCACCGCCCCGACGATGTGGACGTTGGGACGCATCGTGACCTGCGTGTCGTCATCGTTCGCGACGATCTGAATCGTCCTTCGACCGAGAGGCCCCCGATCGTACGGGTTTCCGAACCTTCCCGTCGTCACCGCAACGTAGTTCTTGTCCCACGACGAGACGGGCAGGAGGAGGGTCGACGTCGGGTAGAAGGAATCCGCTCCGCCGTAGGGGAAGATCGCGTACGCCGAGATCGGCGCGTCCGTCTTCAAATGGAAGGCAACGCTCTTGGCCGTTCCGTGCACGAACGGATCGGAAAGGAGCGCCGGGACGACGCCCTCGGGGCAGCGCTTGGCATCGGGCCGCCTCTGGACGGCCGATTGAGACAGGAAGACGACCGCGACCTGGCCCGGTGCGAGCGGACCCGCGACAGGCGTGTAGGTCTCCTGGTCCGCGCCCGTCCGTGACGTCGTGTAGATCGACTTCGAGATGTCGAGCGGCGCTCCGCCGATCTCGGCCGTCACCATCACCGGACGATCCCACGTGTTGGCGACGAGCGCCGCGTAGCACGCGCCCGAACCATACTGCTCGTCGTCCGGCGGCACGGTCCAGAACGAGCACCCGATCGACCCCTTCGAGAGCCGGGCGCTCTCGCACGCGTCGACGCACTTGTCGACGCCGCAGCCCTGATCCGGCCCGCAGACCTCGACCACCTCCAGGTCGGCGCCGTCACATCCGCGAAGCACCGTCTTGAGGTCCGGCGAACAGCGGAAGCCACAGACCGGTCCGGGAGGATTCGCATCGGCGCCGGCGTCCGGGTCGGTGAACGTGTTCTTGCGTTCGTCGAAGACGTCGCGCTGGCTCGAGCAAGCCGCGATCGCGGCGGCGACGACGAGCCAGGCGCTGGGGAAGGCGATCGACCGTTTCATAGTCTGACTCCGACGGGAGATGGGTGATCCAGCGCGTCGCTCGTCGGTTGACCGAGCTCGCCCTTCTCGTTGCTGCCCCAGCATTCGACGGTTCCCCCCTGGACGAGCGCGCAGACGGCGCCGTTGGTCGCCGCCAGCTGAACTGCACGCCCCTTGAAGGCGGTCGCCGGGACGAGGGCGCTCTCGTAAGGGAAGGAGGCGACAGCTCCCGTGCCGAGGCGGCCGCGCCCGTCGTCTCCGCAGCATTGGACCGTGCCGTCGGTCATGCGGAGGCAGGTGAGCTCGTCGGCCACGACGACCTGTTGCGGCCAGACGTCCGTGTAGTTCGGCGCGTGCGCGGGCAACCGCGACGGATCCGGCGTGCCGGTGCAGAGCGCGCCGCGATAGGTCTGACCCCAGCAGTAGACCTCGCCCTCGGCGATCGCGCACGCATGCGCACGCGGCAAGGTCGGCTCCGGGGTCTCGAAGTCTTCCACCCATCCCGACGCCGCGAAGCTCGTGACGCCACCGAGCGGAACGACACGTTGGGGCACGGCGTGCGGGCTCACGGAGGCAACACGCCCCGCAAGCGGACCGAAGCTGCCGGCGAGCGCGCCCCAGCTCCAGATCTCTCCGCTCTTCGTCACGGCGAGCGTCGTGTGGGTCGCCGGGACGGCGCGCCCGACGACAAGCTGGCCCACGTCGGCGAAGGCAGGGCCGTTCACGTCGCCGAGGCCGACGTCGGGTCGCGCGAGCTGCGCTTGCTCGTTGTTGCCCCAGCACACGAGCGCGCCCGAGGCCGTGACGACACAAGCGGTGCTCGGGCCGACGTCGATGCGCGCAGCAAGGGCGCCCGGCGGAAGCTCGACGGGCGCGGGCTCGGGGTGAGGATCGAGGTCGGCGATTGGACGCTCGATCGCGAGGCCGAGCTGCCCGGACGAGTTGCCTCCCCAGCACATGACGCCGCCGTCCTTTCGGCGCGCGCACGTGGTCGCTCCCCCAGCGCTGAGCTGCACGACTTCCGTGAGGTTGCTCACGGTGCCGACCTTCCAGCCGGCGCCGCCGTCGCCGTCGGGCAGGTCGCCTCGACCGAGCGCGCCGAACGCGTCGCTTCCCCAGCAGCGGACGGTGCCGTCGTCCATCCGCGCGCAGAAGTGATCGTCGCCCGCCACGATCTCCTTCGCGCACGGCGAGCCTTTGCAGACGACCTCCTCTTCGACCACGACGAAGGGCGGCCGCGCGTCAGCATCGGCGCCGGCATCGACGACGGCGTCCTCTGCGTCCCGGTCAGGCGAGGCGTCCGGCGTAGGGGCGACGGCGTCCGAGCGCTCGTCCTCCGCGCACGCGAGCAAGAGCCCGCCCGCGCCCGCCGTGAACGTCGCCAGGATCAACGAAGCTCGAATCCAGCTCATCGGAAGCTCACCTGCCAGACGTGGTTCATTTGGAGAGATCGCGTCGGATCGCGATCCCGTCACCGACGACCCAGAGCTCGTTTGCGGGCGACCGCCACATCGCGTGGAAACCGTTCGTCAGCGGGAGATGGGTCAGCGTAACCGCTGACTGCTTCCACGCCTTGCCGTCCCAGTGACGAAGGCGCCCGTAGTCACCGGCCGCCCACGAGTCGTTCGAAGCCGTCTCCGAAACGGCATGCGTGACCTGGTCCTTCGGGGTCCCGGCGTGGAACGTGAACGTGAACGTCTCGCCGTCGTCGGTCGAGACTCCGCGCCAGTCCCCCCGGCGCCAGCTCAACGTCTCGCCGACGAGGCACACCGATCCGTCGCTCATACCTGCCGCGTAGAGCGTGCCGAAGCCCCCGTTACCGGGATCCGTCGGATCACCGGGAAGGACGACCTCCTCGAAGGCGGCTTCGCCGGATCGCCGGCGGCGGACCGTCGTGAGGTCGGAGTAGATGTCTTCCTTGTAAGATACACCTGCCAGCCAGACGCCGCTGTTCGAGCTCCCCCACACGTGCGTGTAGGCAACATCGCGGTCACCGATGTCCTCGAGCGACCAACCCGCTCCTCCGTCGGCGTCGGCCGCATAGTGGAGAACGCGACCCGTGTGAGGTGTCGTATCGAGCCGGCCGCCGACTGCCCACACGTCACCGGAGTCGCGCCCCCAGATCGAGACGATCGGATCGAGCGGGTCGCCAGGCGTGAGTACCGGTGAGAACGCGAGCGCGGCCGACGTCGCGCCTTGCCCGTGGAAGAGACCACCCTCGCCGCCGATCCAGATATCCGTCGGCCCGCTGCCCCAGATCGCGCGGAGCGAGCCGTCCAGCTTCGCATGCATCTTCCACGTATCGACTTCCCAGCGATAGACCTCGCCGCCTTCGGCGACGGCCCAGACGACCCCGGCACCGTCGCCCCAGACGGCCCTCAGCCGTGCATTGGGAGGCAAGACGGTGTGGCACCACCCGTCGTCGGAGCAGGTCCTGACTGGAGCATCGGCCTCGTGGGCCGCGTCGAGCCCCGCGTCTTCCGGCAGCTCATCGGGCGGTACGACGACGGGCGGCCCGGCATCTTCTTGCGGCATCGTGATGTCGCGCTCCGAATCGGCGCATGCCGCCGCCACCGTCACGACCCCCGCCGCGGAGAGCACCCATCGCAGCGCCTTCACGAGCCACCTCCAACGACCGTCTTCCCCGTCGAGCGCAACACGATCCCGTCTCCGACGATCCAGACGTCTCCGGCGCTCGATCCCCATACGCCGTAGAGCTTCGGCTTTTCGCCGAGCGGAAGGGCGGCGAGCGACGGCTTCCACGCCGTGCCGTCGTAATGAAGGATCGTGCCCCGATCACCGACGGCCCAGATGTCCTTCGGGCCGGTGCCCCAGAGCCGGCGAAGATGGGCCGTCGTCGGCGACGGAACGATCTCCCATCGAACGGCTCCGGCGCCGAGATGACGGATCGTCCCGGACTCACCGACGGCCCAGACGTCGTCGGCGGAGCTTCCCCAGATCGCAGTGAGAGGGACCGCAGCCTGGCTGTCGACCGCGGTCCAGACGAGAGACGTAGGGTCCGCGCCCGTTCCATGCAGGATCATGCCCTTCTGCCAGGGCTCGACAGCGCTGTTGTCCGCGGCGACCCAGACGTCGTTCGCGGCGGTTCCCCAGATGCTCGAGACGATCGCCGCTCCCTCGACCTTGGCCCACGGGTCGTCCGGCGCGCCGCGAACGAACTGGTTACCCCACCCCCACCCCTCCGGGGTGTCGAAGGCGTAGATGCCACCGCCGATGCGGACGTCACCCCTGCCGCTCCCCCAGATGGCGTAGATCGCGGCGCTGTTGAAGGGATCGCCGGTGAGGTTCTCCACCAGCTTGAAGTCCGGCCTTCCCTGGGTCCTGGCCGACGCATGGAAGAGCACGCTCGTCCCGCTGCCGAGCCAGACGTCGTCAGGGCCTGACCCCCAGATCGCGAAGAAGGTGTTCTTCACGTTCTCGGGAGCCGGCAGGAGCGTCCACGTCTTGCCGTCCCAGCGGAGGATCGTTCCCCCCGAGCCGACGGCGAGGACATCGTCTTTGCCGGTGCCCCACACCGCCGTGAGCGTGCAGCGCGGATCGACAGGAGCGGCCACGGGGCACCACGCGGCGTCCTCGCACCTCACGACGGTGCTGACACATCCCGGATCGCCGACGTCGCACGCGGCCGCCTCCGGCGCCGCGTCGGTGTCTCCGCCGGCATCCACCGCGCCGACCGAGCTCGACGCGTCCTCCTGCTCCGGGCTCGCCACCTCGGTGTTCGCGCAGCTCGCGAAGGCGAGCACGACGGCACCGAGCGCGATCGACGAGGTGACGACTACGCGGCTCATCGTGCCCCCGGTTCGTCGCAGGTGGTCATGAGGCACTTTCCTTCGACGCAGGGCTGTCCGAGCGCGACGTTGCACCCGTTACCACAAGCACCGCAGTGGTTCGGATGGGACCGGAGATTCGTCTCGCAGCCGTCGCTCTGATCCGCGTTGCAGTCGGCGAAGCCCTCTTCACACTCGAGCGCGCAAACGCCCTTGTGGCATGCCCGCACCTGGTTCGGCCCCGCTTCGGGACACGCGTTCGAGCAGAAGCCGCACGAATCGATCGCGCTGAGGAGGTCGACGCACTTCCCATCGGGACAGAGCGTCATTCCGGTGTCCCCGCACGGGATCGTGCAGAACGGCCCATCGCCGTTGACGAGCATGCACTGTTCACTCGACTTGCACTTGATCCCGCAGCCGCCGCAGTTGTCGCGGTCGTTGAGCCCGCCGACCTCGCATCCATCCGACGCGCAGCCGTTCGTGCCGATGTCGTCGTTGCAATCGTACCGGCGCGAGTTGCACTTCATCGCGCACTTCCCCGCGACGCAGCCGTACTTCGTTTCCGGCGGCATCGGCGAGCACGCGTCCTGTGGTGGCGCGCAGGCGTTCCCGCACGCGCCGCAGTTGTAGTCGTCCGTCTGCGGATCGACACAGATGGTGCCGAGACCGAAGGGACACTCGATCTTTCCGCTCGGGCAGCCGCACTTGCCGTTCCTGCACGACTGCCCCGCCGCGCACACGTTCCCGCACGCGCCGCAGTTCTCGGCGCTGGTCCTGACATCCACCTCGCAGCCATCGTCGACGAGGTTGTTGCAGTCACGGTTGTCGGTGACGATGAAGTCGTTGCGGTTGACGCACTCGAGCTCGCATCTTCCGGCGACGCACCGAGACTTCATGTTGAGCGGCAGATACTCGACGCACGCGTTACCGCACGTCCCGCAGTTCTCCGAATCGCGCGAGAGATCGGTCCCGCACTTGTGTACGACCTTCCCCGGCGCGACGCACGTCGCGTAGGGGACGGGGCACAAGGTGCCGATGCACATCAGCTCGTCCGACACCACGTCGGCAGCGGCGTCGGTCGCGGCGTCCGGGGAAGCCACGAAGGTGCCGCCGCCGCCGTCGACCATCTCGCCGAGGCGCACTGGCTCGACGGAGCAGCCGCTCCAGAGCGCGGCGACGAGGACAGTTGGGACGAGCAAGGCTCGCCAGTTGCGAACAGACACGTGGTGCTCCAGAGGGTGTTGGTTCGCCGCGACTCAGTCGGCGAGGAGAGCGCGAATGCGATTGGCGTGAACGCTCCTCGGATGCTTCGCGAGGAAGTCCTCCGCGAGCTTCACTGCCTCCTCCCGCCTTCCTTGCGCGAGGAGCGTGCGTGTCCGAAGCACGGTCGCTTCGGGTCGGAGTAGGCCGTGCGGGAACTCGGCGTCGTAAGCGTCGAGCTCCCGCAGGGCGGCCACGCGGTCGCCATCGCCGAGCTTCCTCCGAACCGCGTCGAGGAGCGCGATCTCGCGCGCCAGCGTCGAGCCGCTCTCGACGTCCGGAGAAGCGGCCTCCTCGACCTTGGGGGACGGCTCCGTCTCGGCCTTCGGCGAAGGCCGCAGCTTCGGGCTTGCCGCCGCGGAGCCTGGTGCGCTCGGGAGCGCATCCGGAGTGACGACCGCGACGACGCTCTCGCCTGACTCCCTTCCCTCGACCGCGACGGGCATCGTGGGCGGCGCGGGGGAGCGAGCCGGCGCGATCAGCGGCGACGGCGCCGAGCTCCGGCTCGCGATCGAGCCGGCGATGAGGGCGCCGATCCCGAGCGCTGCGAGCGCGATGCCCATGCGGCGCGGCCACGGAGTCCCCGCTGAACCGCCGGCTTCGTCGCTACCGGCAGGCCCTGCCGAGGCGGACGGGATCGGCGCGGCAAAAGGCAGCGCCGCGAGGATCCTGGCCTCGAGCTCCGCCGGCGGCTCATCGTCGGCACCGGCCGATGCGACGATGGCGCGCTCGAGCGGCCCGCCGTCGTCCACGATGCGCTTCCCGTCACTCATGGTCGGCGCCCCTTCTGGAAGCGCGCGGCAACAGCCTCGAGCTGCTCCCGCGCGATGCGGATCCGCGACGCCACCGTCCCCGGCGGCGTCTGCGTGATGGTCGCGATCTCTTGCCGGGTCATTTGTTCCAGCTCGTAGAGAACGAAGGCCGATCGGACGTCCGGGCTCATTTGCGACATGGCTAGCTCGAGGAGGGTGCGGGCCTGTTTCCGTGCAAGCAGCTCGTCGGAGGAAGGAGCGGACGAACGACACTCATCCATCTCGACGGCGACGACTTGATCCGGCCGCCGCCTCTGCGAGCGCCGGGAACGAGCAGCGCTGCGAACGGCGATACCGGCCAGGTAGCGCTTCTCCTGCCCCTCGACGATCGCGTCCAGCTTCGACACGGCGATGAGGAAGGTCTCCTGCGCCGCATCGTCGGCATCCTCGGGCGAGAGCCCGAGCCGTCGAAGGAGCCTCCAGACGAACGTGAGATGATTGCGTACGAGAGCGGCCTGGCGCGCCGCCCGCTCCTGCCGGGTACGGAGGCTGGTGTCGGACTGGTCAGGCGCGTCGTCGAGTGAGATCGAAGCGGCCATGACCGCTGACTCTATGTCCGCCCGGGCCTCTTCTGATCACCAGAATCTCCATCGGCCAGCGACACTTCCGACGCCCGAAGCCGATGGGACCTCGAAAATCGTGGTCTCGGGGTCGGCCAGGAAGAACCGACGCCGCAGGATGGGGAAGGCCGCCCCCCCTTGAAGCTCCAGGGTGAAGGCCGGGGCCAGCGTCCACTCCAGGCTCGCGCCCACGACCGCTGCGAGCCATGGCGTGATGCTCGAAGTCGGGTTCCGAACGCCCGAGGTCGTCGCGTGGTGAGCACCGAACGCGAACGCAGCGCACGGAGCCACGCTCAAGCGATGGGCGAGCACCGCCCGCACCGGACAGCCCCGGAGCGTCCCGCCGAGCCACCAATAGCTCTGTCGCCCGGCGGGGGCGCTGCTCGAGGCCGTTGCGAAGTCGAGACCGAGACGAACACTCGGAGCGAGGCCCGAGCCACCGGGCACGGCGTCGAGATCGACGAAGCCTCCGGCCGACGGGGCGAGCACCGGCGCCACGCCCCCCATCGCGCCGAGCTGAGCGCCGGCGGAGAGATCGAGCTTGGGGCTCGCGCCCGGACCACTCGCAGTGGTGCGCGGCACTGTCGTCTCGGTCCAACCAGGCCGGCCCCTCTTGTCCGGAGCGGCAGGTGGAGCGGGCGCGTGGTCCTCGGGCGGGGACACGGGCGGGGACGAAGGCTCCTCGCCGATTCGCGCATCGGGATCGAGAATGAGCGCAGCGATGAGCGCGAGTGCCTGCGCCACGTCGGTGCAGCTGTCGCTCGACACGGATCGGAGCTGGCGAGTGTCGTCTACCTCTCGAACCTCGAGACGACCGTTCGTGCGCGCCGGTGTCGCCTCGATCGCGACCGCGAGCTCCGTCGCCGCCTCGCCTTCGGACGCGAGACGCGAGCGTTTGGTCCGAGCGAGAATCGCGGAGAGAAAGACCGCGCGATCGGGGCAGCCGGCGGGCGCGGCGTACACGAGGTGAAAGCGCGGCTCGTCGATCTCGCGCACCTCGGCGCGCGCGCGCGAAACGAGAGCGGCAACGAGAACGGCGGCGATGCCACCGCCTCGAAGGATGCTCGCGCTCATGCCGGACACCGAGAATACGCCCTACCCTTGTGGTCGAGAACTGAACGGAGCATCGCGCTGCCCCGGCGGAGAGGAGCAACGTCGAGCTGCGTTGCTCGGTGGGCACTCGATCGGAGCGTCAGCCGTTCGAGGAGCGCCGGCGGCGTACGAACGCGGCGGCGAACGCGAGCCCCAGGAGCCCGGCGGCCTCCGGCGCGCTGGAGGAGCCGTCCGGCGACGACGCACACGACGCGCCCTTCGCCTCGCTCGGATACATGGCCGTCCAACGATCGGGCGCGATCGGCACCGTGCGCGGAGCAACGATCGGCGCACCGTCGAACGTCGCGCCGAAGGTCGCGCGCGATCCGCCGAGGCCGGGCTCCGGCTTCCAGACGAAGAACCAGACGCCAGGGCCGCGGCGGATGAGCTGAGGGGCGGGCGTGACGGGCTTGCCGTCGACGAGGAGGACGGGCTGGAGCCGCTGCGGATCGAAGAAGTCACCGCGGTGCGCCCCGTCGGCGGTGCGAAGCTCGATGATCGCGGTCATCAATGTCGAGCCGTCGGCCGGAACGTAGTCCGAGCTCAGCGCGACCCAGCTCTGATCGAAGGCAGGGAGGTGCAGCGCGGGGTTCTTCATCTGTTCGAGCGCGTCGAGCGAGCCGAGCGCGTCGACCTCGCCCGGCCCCGCCTGATCCTCGAACAGCGCCGGCTGGCGGAAGCGGTGCGCACCGGCCTGGAGGAGCGCGATCACCTTCTCCTGCGTGAGCGTGGGATCCGCCTGGAGCAGCAACGCGACGACGCCTGCGACGACCGGAGCCGACATCGACGTGCCGATCGCGATGCCGTGGTTCTCGTCGATCTGGAGGCAGCGCTTGTCGGAGCTGCCCGCCTTGGTGAGCGGGCAGGTCGCGCTCGTGAAGACACTGCCGGGCGAGCCTGGCTTCGCCGTGCGGCTCAGCGCCGAGACGACGAGCGCTCCGGGGGCCGCGATCTCGGGCTTCGGAACGCCTCCTGCGGTCGGCCCTGCGCTCGAGAACCAGCAGACCTCGCCGTCGACGAGATCGCGATGGCTCGACGACACGTCCTGGGTCGTGATCGCACGGGTGATCGGAAGCCCGCCCTCGCGATCGAGGACGGGGACCTTGAGGCCGACGTCCGCGCCGCCGATGCTCGACCATCGCGCGCGGTTCACCGTGCAGCCCACGCCGATGATCTTCGGGTGCGTCGCCGGGAGGTTGATCGTCCCTTCGCGCACGCCGTGGAGGAACGACGCCGGACGTTCACCGCCGAGGCCGGCATCGCCGAGGCCCTGCATGTAGAGCTCGGCCATGCCGGAGCCTTCGAGCGTGATGTTGTACAGGCCGGCGGGCCACCTGCCCTGCCATACGACGACCGCGCTGCGAGAGCTCTCGGGGATCGGGCTGTTCTCGAGGTGCGATCCGTAGATGACGCCCGCGTTGTAGTCGTTCGTGTTCTTGCCGCTCTGACGTCCAGCGGCGACCGGCGGGATCCACTCGCCGTCCGGCCCGTCGAGGCCGATCTTCAGATCCGCGCCGTCCCGAAGCGTGATCCAGACCTGGACCGCGCCCGACGCCGCGCCGCCCGTGCGGATCGGGACCCTCATCCGTGCGCCCGGCGTCACGCGAACGCTCTGATGGATCGGCGTCTCCACGATCGAGCCCGAGTTGCCCGCGGCGGCGACCACGGCTCGGCCGGGGTGCTCGGGACCGACATGGCTCGCGATCGCCTGCTCCCAGAGGAAGCTGCCGTCGTGAGGGCCGAAGTCGCTCCCCAGCGAGAGGTTCACGACCATCGGCCGCTTGTCCGCGTCGGCACGATCGAACATGAACTGCACCGCGCGGACGAGGTCGTCGTTCTCGATCCCGTCGGAGGCGCCGCGGGTGACGCGCACGAACACGACGTCCGCCGCGGGCGCGATGCCGGGGTACTTCCCGCCCTTGGCACCGCTCGACGCCGCGATGCCCGCGACGTGCGTACCGTGACCGATCTCGTCGGACGGAGCGCACTTTTGCCCCGTCTTCTCGTTGCAGAAGCCGTTGTCGATCCGGATCAGGAGGTCGTCGATGTCCTGCTTGGCGAAGACACGACCGGCGATGACCTTGCCGTTATCGTCCTTGATGCCGAAGCGCTGCTCGAGATCCGCGTGGACGCCGCCCGGCGCGAGCGACAGATCGAGCAGCCATGCGACGCGCGACGCCCCGGCCTCGTCACGCATCTCGGGGTGCGTCACGTCGAGCCCCGTGTCGGCGATGCCGATCATGACGCCCTTGCCGTCGGCGGCGCGGACCTCGCGCGCCTTTGCGGCGAGGACCCACTGCCCCGCTCGATCCATCGTCGGGTGGAGCGGCGGCGCCACCTCCAGGCGGAGGTCGGGATGAGCCTGGGCGAACGCCGTGATGCGCGATGCGCTCCCACGCAGCCGTCCGATTCCGGGCGCGACGGGCTCGAGGCCGAAGTCCTCGGCGCGCGCGTCCCGCGGGAACGCAACGAGCGCACCGATGAGCCCGGTCGCCGGAGCGAGCGCATCGGCCGCGCGAGGACCGAGCGCGTGGAGGAGACCCGGTCCGATCGGCGAGCCACGGACCACGAGCGACGAGGTGTCGGCGACGGCAGCGGCCGGACGATCCGCGGAGCGCGCCGGCCGGGCGGCCGAGGCGAGGACCGCAACAATGGCACAACCGACGACCGAGAGCACCTTCGTGCGGGACCGAGCTCCTCGGACGAGCGCTTTCGTCGCGGGCATGGGATCCATACCGTGCGGCAGCTGCGGCCGCCGATCAAGCGCTCTGCACACTCTGGGCCCTCGAGCCCGCCATCGAGCCGCCTTTCGTGCGCCCGCGCTCGCTCAGCGAGGCGTGGTCACGGCGGATCCGGCTCGTCCTCCGGCTCCTCGCCCTCTTCGAGCTGGAGCTCGGCCCGGCGCTCCCGGATGCGATCGGGACCGACGACCTCGTCCCAGTCGCTCTCGTAGCCGTCGTAACGCACGAGCCAGCGCCCGACGCCGCGCGGCTCGAGCACGACCGCAGGCCACCAGGAGCCACGCCACTCGACCTCGACCTCGTCCCGCGCCTTCCACGAGCCCGCGGACTCGGTCGAGTCCCCCGACGACGCCGGCGCGGTCTCACCGGCGACCGCATCGACGAAGACGACGGTGGGCGCGTGGATCGGCGCGCCGCGCGCGCAGGCGGCAAGAAGCGAGGCGAGCCCGACGGCGACTGCGCTCCGGCATCGTCCCCGCACCATTCATCAAGTCTGGCAGACGAGCGACCGCACGCCAGCTCGAGCGTACGCGTCGCCTGCGACCCCTGGACCGCGATCGAGGCGCGGCCGAGCGCGCGCGACGTGTCGGCTCGAAAGCCGGACCCCGCGTCCTCAGGGGCGCGGCTTCCCCGCGTCGAGGGGTGCGGAGGTCGAGTCCGTCCAGAGGGGCGAGCCCGGTCCATCCGAGCTGAGCCCCATCTGCGAGGCCGCCGTGGAGGCCGGTGACGCGCTCTTCGTTCTCGTGACGTACTCGAACGCCACGATTCCGCCGAGAATGACGGCAAACGCGCCGAAGCCGACGGCCGCGAGAACGAGGAGCGACGTACGCTCCTTCGTCGCCGGTGGTGGAGCGACGAGGTCCCGAGAGAGACGGGCGGGTGGCACGTCCGCGGGGTCGATCGTCACGCCTCGATTCGCCGCCGCCGCGTCGTCGACGCGGATCTTCCGCTCGGTGGGGGCCTCGCGCGCGCCGGGCACCGGCGCGGCCGGTTCCAAGCGCTCCTCCGGCAGGGGCCCGCGCGGAGGCGTCGAGGTGGAAGCGACGCCGAGCGCGATGCGGAGGCACGGCGCCTGCTTCGCGCGCTCCATCCGATCGAGCGAGTCCTTCGCGCGGTCGGAGGCGAACGGACGGAGCGCGTCGGCGAGCTCGGTCGCCGACTGGTAGCGCTTGGTCACGTCCTTCACGAGGCAACGGCTCACCACGGCCTCGAGGCCGGACGGGGCGTGGGGAGCGAGCTCGCAGAGGCGCCGAGGCTCGGCTGTGAGGACCGCGACGCTCGCCTGGATGTTCCCCTCGGCGTCGAACGCGTGTTTCCCGGTCACGAGCTGGAAGAGGACGGCGCCGACGGACCAGAGATCGGCCCGGCCGTCGACGTCCTTCGAGCTCTTGATCTGCTCCGGCGCCATGTACCGCGGCGACCCGAGCGTGGTGAACGCGGTCGTGACCTCATGAGGCATGCCGTCGTCGGTGAGCTCGCGGTCGAGGATCTTCGAGATGCCGAAGTCCAGGACCTTCACGTGGACGGCTCCGTCCTCGGGATGGCGCGTGAGGAACAGGTTCGCCGGCTTGAGGTCGCGATGCACGATCCCGGCGGCGTGCGCCTGGTGAAGCGCCTCACATACCTGCAACATGCAATCGACGGCCTCTTCGATCGGCAGCGGGCCGTCTTCCTTCAGGACGCGCGCGAGGTCACGCCCGTCGAGGTACTCCATGACCATGTACGGAGCGCCGTCCTCGAGCGCGCCCGCGTCGAGGACGAGGACGACGTGGTCGCTCTCGATCTTTCCCATCGCCCGCGCTTCGCGCTCGAAGCGCGTCCGGAGCTCGTCGCTCGCGAGCGCGCGACGCAGGAACTTGATCGCGACGCGCTGCTCGAGCTGGACGTGCGTGGCCGAGAGGACGACCCCCGTGCCGCCCTCGCCGATGAGCCGCTCGACACGGTACTTCTTGAGGAGGACGTCTCCCGACGCGATGGGCAAACCGCCAAGGGTGGCCTCACTGGCGCTCATCGGGATCGCCGAGCGTATCAGCGGTCCGGGGCGCAGACGAGCCGCACCGCTCAGCGTCCCTGGAAGTTCGGCTTCCGCTTCTCGGCGAAGGCAGCGAGGGCCTCGCGGCGATCCTCGCTCACGAGCACCTTGTCGTAGCTCACCTTCTCGAGCTCCAGACCGTGCTCCAGGGTGGTGTCGAACGAGCGATCGATCGCTTCGAGCGCGGCAGCCTGCGCGATCGGCGCACCACTCGCGATCGGCTCGATCCATGCGACGGTGTCGTCGACGACGTTCGTGCCCGCAGGGGTGACGCGGTTGACGAGCCCCCACGCGAGCGCCTCCTCGGCGCCGAGGCGCCGGCCGAGGAGGATCATCTCCTTCGCGCGCGCCTCGCCGACGATGCGGCCGATGCGCTGGGTCCCTCCCGCGCCGGGGATGATGCCGAGGGTCGTCTCGGGGAGCCCGACCTGCACGTGAGCGGCGGCGACACGAAGGTCACACACGAGCGCGAGCTCGAGGCCGCCACCGAAGGCGACGCCGTTCAGCGCGGCGACGACCGGCTTCGGCGATCGATCGAGCGGCCCGAGCTCGGATCGGTAGAGCTCCACCTGCACACGGATGTCGTTCTCCGTCATGCCCTGCCGCTCCTTGAGATCGGCGCCGGCGCAGAACGCCTTGTCTCCACGGCCCGTGATCACGATCGCGCGCACCGAGGAGTTCGAGACGGCTTCGCGAGCGAGCTTCCCGAACGCGAGCAAGGTCGCGCGGGAGAGGCTGTTCATGCGGGCTTCGCGGTCGATCGTCCAGACGACGACGTTGCCACGCTGCTCGACCTCGATCGGGAATGCTTCGTCAGCCATCCCGGCCGCCTACCACAGCTTGGCTCCGGCGGCTCCGACCTCAGGGGATGAAGATCTCGACGGCCTTCTTCTTCGCCGCCGGCTTCTTCGCCGCCGGCTTCGAGCTCGTAGCCTTCGCGACCGCCGGCGGCGCGTCCCCGTCGTCGATCTCGATCGTGTGCGCGGGCTCGAGGTGCGCGGGATGGGCCGCCGCCGGCGCCGGCGCGACGACCTTGGGCTCGCCGCCGGTGGTCGTCACCCCCGTCTTGCTCTTCGCCGCCGCCCTGGCCTCGACGACGTCCAGCGCGGAGGTCGTCGACGTGGTGCTCGTGCGGGCCGGCTTGAGATCGTCGGTAAGCTCCGCGGCCGTGAGCACGATGAAGAGGAGAACGAGCAGCGTACCGAGCGCGATGCTGGAGCCGACCGCGAGCTTCTTCCACGGCACGGAGCGCAGCGAGATGCGGAGCTCGGTGAGAAAGAGCTGGAACGGGACCTGCGCGACGTCGGTCAGCCGAGGACGCGGCTTCGGGGCACGGACGTGCATCCAGCACACGCGGAGCAGCGCGATCGCGGCGTTGCCCGTCTCGAGCCATCGCGCCGGGTGAACGTCGGGCGACGGGACGGCCACCATCGACATCCGTTGCGGGTAGGCCTGACTGCGGGCCTCGAGGTCCGCGACGGTGTAGACGCTGTACGTCAACGGCCGGGCCGGCCCGTTCTCTTCGCTCGAACGAACGCCCGAGTCGGGCGGCGGATCGACGTTCGAAGGCACGTCGACGACGTCCTGCACGAGCTCGTGAGGCACACCAGCCTTCGCGGCGAGCCGTTCGGCGAGCTTCCGCTCCATGTCCTGCCAGGGGATCACGTTGCGGAGGGTCGGTGCCCCGTCGGCGTTCGCGCCCGACGGCCGCTTCCACCCGTTGGATGGACGGCCGGCTTCGCGGCGCTCGTCGCCGCCGCTCGCCTTGTAGCTAGCGGAGGTCCGTCCCATCTGCCGTCTTCAGAAGCACCCGGTGGGCCAACGGCTCGCCGCCCTGCCCCCGCCCGAGGGACCGCAGATTTTCAGCGTTACTGGCCCGCCTACCACCTCATCCGACCGGTTTGATGGACAACGCACGATCCAATTGATGGGCTGGGGCATCAGGTTGGCTGGTGCACGGACACTCCAGTGCGTGCACCAGCCGGCATGGTCGAGCTCACGCCCTCTCTCAAAAGAAAGCGTGCGCTCCATCGCGGCAGTTACGGCTCAGGTCTTCTTCCGAGGACGGAGCGCCTTCTTCTTGGCGTTCTTCTTCGGAGCCTTCACGCGCTTCGGTGATGCGGTCCTCTGCGCGTCCGAGCTCGTCGGCGTCTCCTTCTGCGCCTCGAGCTTCGAGAGACGTGCCCGCAGCTCGCGCTGCTCGTTCTCGAGACGTTCGACCGTCTCCTTGAGCTCGTCATGCTGCCTCCGCTCGCCGCCCAGATCGCGGACGACCTCGCGGATGCGACGGCGCACGCGTGCGTCGAGATCGACCTCGGAGCGCGCGCGGAGAGCCGAGCGTGAACGCGCGTCTCCGAGATCCGAGAGGGCGCGAACGACATCCATCCGGAGGATCGGATCGGAGTCGTCGAGCAGGTCCTCGAGGTGCTCGCGTGCACGACGATCGGTGGCGAGCTTCGGGATCGCGAGCGCCGCCGCGCGACGCACGCGCGTGGGATGACCGTAGCGCGTCCGCGAGAAGAGATGCGGCAGCGCGCGGTCGTCGCGAAGCGCGGCCAGGCCGTCGATCGCGCCGGAGGCGATCACGTCCGCCCATGACGGGCGCGCCATCACGTCGAGGAGCACCTCGTAGGCCGCCACCTGCCGCGTCTTTCCGAGCGCGCGCGCAGCCTCGGCCTCGACGAGATAGCTCTCGTCGCGGAGCGCCTTCGGCTTGAGCGCCTCGACGGCGGCCGTCGTCCGGAAGCGCCCGAGCGCGTCGACGACCGCGCGGCGCACCTTCGGATGCGCGACGTCGCGCGCCTTCACGAGCACCGCGAACCCCTCCCGCGCACGCAAGCGCCCGAGCGCCTCGGCGCTCTCGACCCGAACGCCCCAGAACTCGGCGTCGTCGAGGAGCCGCTCCGCGAGCGCCTGGATGGTCGGCGGGTCGTCGATCTTGGCGAGCGCCTGCGCCGCGCGCCAGCGGCCGCGCGCAGTGGTCGCCTCGGCGAGCTGCGCGCGGAGCATGTCGGCCGGCGCCTTCACGGTGACGTCGCCGAGGATCCGCATCTCGGGATCGACGACGACGAAGCGCGGGCGCGAGGGACACGGGATCGAGAAGCTGTCGGCACGCGCCGCGAGGCGGAGCTTCTCTCGCCTCTCCTTCCGCGTGTCCGGATCGACGATCGACAGAACGATCGGCACCTCGAACGCGTTCGGCACGCCGTCGGCGGTGCTCTGCATCTGCTTCGCCGCGCAGCGGAGGACGCCGTCCTCCCACGACAGCTCGACCTCGACGTCGGGGTGGCCCGGGCGGTGGACCAGCTCCTCGAAGCGGCGGCCGAGGCTGCGCCCAGAGACCTCCTCGAGCGCGCGGAGCAGGTCGCGTGTCTCGACGACGCCGCGCGCATGACGCTGGAGATAGGTCGACACGCCCTTCCAGAAGAGCGCGTCGCCGAGCTCGGCGCGGAGCACGTGGAGGACGAGGCCACCCTTCTCGTAGAGGTGCCGGTCGAACAGATCGAGCGGCGCGTCGTAGTCCTGACAGACGATCGGCCGGCGATAGCGGCCCGACGCCTCCCCGACGTAGCTCGCGAGGTCGTGTCGGATGCCGTACTCGTACTCGTCGCGCCCGAGGTGGTGCTCGCGCCACACGTGCTCCATGAACGTGGCGAAGCCCTCGTTGAGCCAGCCCTCGGACCAGTCGCGACAGGTCACGAGATCACCGAACCACTGATGCGCGAGCTCGTGCGCGATGAGGTCGTCGCTCGTGACGTCGATCGCGGCGCGTTCGTCGAGCAAGATGTGCTCGTACATCGTCGTGGCGGTCGTGTTCTCCATGCCACCGAAGATGAAGTCGCTGACCACGACCTGCGCGTACTTGTTCCACGGGTAAGGCACCCCGAGGAGCTCGGAGAACCAGCGGATCATCTCCGGGGTGCGCGCGAACGTGCGCTCGGCATCCGCTTCGCGGCCCTTCGGCACGAGGTAGCTGAGCGGCACCGCGCTCGTCCCGCCGTTCACTTGCGCGACCGCCGTGAGCTCGGAGAACTCGCCGGCCACGATCGTGACGAGGTAGCTCGGGTGCGGCTCCTCCATCTTCCAGTGGAAGACCTCGGTGTCCCCGGAGGTCTCCCTCCCGGCAAGCGCGCCGTTCGAGAGGACGTAGAAGCCGACCGGCACGCGGATGCGCGCCTCCGTCGTCATCTTCACGTGGGGCTTGTCGTGGCAGGGAATGACGTGGCGAGCGTCTTCCTCCTGGAACTGCGTCCACGCCTGCTTCGGCCGGTCCGGCACGTGCTCGTCGGCGTCGAGGAAGTAGAGCCCCTTGCGCGGCGTGGCCGAGTAGCTGATGGAGAGCGCGGCACGCTCGACATCGAGCCCGACGTCCACGATGAGGCGCGCGCCGTCGTACGTGTAGCGGGTCTCCTTGCCGCCGATCGCGACACCGCTAATCGCGAACCCGACACCGTCGAGCTCGATCGAGGTCGCCTCGGGGTCCACACGTCGAATCGCGATCGTCGCGGAGCCCCGCACGCTCTTCTCGTCGAAGTCGAGCGCGAGGTCGAGCGCGAGGTGCTCGATGGCGAACGGCCGCGGCCGCTCGAAGTTGCGAGGGCTCGACGAGAACGCGAATGGCCGCCCCCTCCCAGTCACGTGCTCGCCCACGTGCTCGCCGTGCGAGTGCCCTTCGTGACCGTGACCAGCTCCTCCAAGACCTGCGCAGCGCGCGTGAAGACGATGCTCGATGCCCATGGGGCCGCGCACTCTACAACGACCTCGACTCACCTCCGTAGAAACTGAAGAAAACTATGCGCTCCCGAGACGCCCCTCAGCGGAACGGACCGCCCGCCACGAGGCCGCCGAGCGCTCGACGCAGGCTCACCGCCAGCTCGACCGTGGGCATCGCAGTCTGAGGGTCCGACAGCTTGCCTTCGAGCTCGAGCGAGAGCGAGCGCGGCTCGACCTGGATGCTCTTCACGCGCGCCTGGAGCTCGCGCCACGTCTCACGTGCCGCCGGCGAGAGCGCGGGATCCTCGATGCTCGACGGAGGCGTGTCGAGCGGCGGATCGATCGCGACGATGACGGAGGTCCCCAGGTGAAGCCCCGCGCGCGCCCAGACCGAGCCGATCTGGACCGCGCTCGTGCCGACCTGCGCGTCGTGGATCCACATCCGTCCGAGCTCGAGGCGACCGCGCAGGCGCAAGGCCATCGCCTCCCATGCGGGTACGTCCGCCGCGAACATCGCCGGGGCTGGCACCTGCTCGAGCGCCTGGTCGAGCTTCCCCGCCGCCTCGAGGACGCTCCGCACGAAGCCTAGGACCGCCTCCGTCGCATGCGACGCGCCACGGACCGCAAGCCGCCCTCCGTCGTCGACGACCTTCGCGGCCTCGAAGCCGACGAGCGCCCCCAGCACCGCAGGATTGACGAGCGCTCTCGCTTGTACGTGCTCGCGCGCTCGAGCGCAGAAGCGCGCATCGATCGCGTCGTCACCGGACTTCACGACGTCCATCGTGAGGGCGTCGCCCCAGCGCCGCTTGCTCAGGTCCAGATCGAGACCGGCATTCGGCCACGCCAGCGTCGCGACGAGCCAGTAGTCATCGTGATGTTCGGCGGTGATCCCGAAGGCGACCTTGCCTCGGCGGCCGATCATGCGCATCCCGTCGGGGTCGGTGGCGAGACCGGTCTTGTTCGCGACATTCTGCCAGACGAGCAGCTGGCGCGCGCGCCCGACCGGTGCGACCCATCCACGCTCCGCGCGCGGCGCTGTCGCATTCGGGCGCACCAGCACGCGCGCGCGGACGGCGATGTCCTGCCCCCAGGCAACATCGGCGCGAGCCTCGACGTCGGTCGCGACCTTGATCGTGCCGCTGGAGAACGTGGCCGTGGCGTTCTCCGGCATCGAGACGCGAAACGGGATCGCCGCGCCCTCCGCCGGCGCGCCATCGAGCACGCGGAGCGTGAAACGCTGTCCTTCGCGAACGTCCTGCGACGGCAAGCTGACCGTCTCGGTCTCGATGAACGAGAGGTCGACTCCGCGGATCCGCTTTCCGCGAAGGTTCTGGACGGAAATCGAGCCGCTCACCACGTCTCCGAGCGCGATCTGGGTGGCGTCGAGAGAAAGCTCCATGAACGGCTCCTTTCCCCGTGGGCCTTCGCGCGAGGTGACGAAGACCTTCGGGAGCGGGGCGAGCGGCGGGGACGCGGCGAACGCCACCGGCACGACGAAGTCCTGCTCGCGATCCGGCCACCACGGGATCGAGACGTGGACCGTGATGGCATACGAGATCGACGTGTCCGGGCCGATGTACGTCGGCGGCAGGCTCTCCGGGAGCTCGAACTGCGTCTCGAAGCGATGCTCGCCGGGCGACATCGTCATCGACTTCGATCGCCACTCGCGCTCGAAGAACGTGCCCTCGTGCACCCTCCGCGACTTGCCGGAGCCGATGCCCGCCTTCGTGGTCGCACGAAGACGGATCGCGACGAAGTCGACCGGCGTCTCGCTCTTGGACGTGAGCACCGCTTCGGCATGCAACCGCTGCCCGGGCGACACGAGCCCCGGGCTCAAGAGGAGCTTCACCTTCGGACGACTGCGCATGCAGGGGTCCGGTCAGTCTGCGCTCACGCGACCGAAGACGCCAGCGGAGCGCGAGAGCACATCGTGCTCGAGCGCTATGTATGTTCGGAACGAGTTCTCGGAGGTCGACGGCCGCGCTCATCGGCGTGGTGACGGCCGGCAGCGGACCGGCGCTCAGAACGCGAAGCCGCACGTGAGCACGCCTTCGACGCGCATGGCGGACGGGCGGTGGAGCCGCCGCAAGCCCTCCGCGGCGGACACGACGGCGAACGACGGCTGGAGGAGCGACGGTCCTGCGCGAACGTCGAGGCCGAGCTGAATCGGTCGCGCGGGCCACCACGCGGTGCCGAGGCCGAGGAACGGAACCGCTTCGGCGCGCACCGCGTTCGTCGTCGCCCCGCCTTCGCCGCGGGCCCGGATGGCGTCGAGGTCGACCCCCGCGCACACGCGCGACGTGAAGGTCGCCGCGCGCGCCAGAGGAAACGCTCGGCAGAGATCGCCCCCCACACCGATCGCATCGAACGTCGCTCCAAGCGAGCCCAGGAGCTCCTGTCGAAGCACCGCGGCGCGCAGGGAGAGCCGAGCGCTCCACGGACCGAGCTCGTAGCTTCCGGCTGCCGTCGGCCCCCACGCGAGCGACGGCAGGAGGCCCGCCGCGGTCCACGTCCCTACGCTCACGATGAAGCGAGAGCTCGGCTCCTCGCTTGGCCCCGACGGCTGCGGTCGCGGCGGCAGGCCGATCGGCGCCGACGACGTGGCCCCCCCCGGCTCGGGTGTCCACGCGGGAGATGGCACGACCTCGGCGATCTCGTCGCTGCGCGCCGGCGCCGTCGTCCGGATCGCCGCGAGCGCCACGAGGAGCGCCGACGCCCGCGCGAGCTCCGCACAGGTGTCGGCCTCGAGCGTACGCTCGCCAGCTCCGCCGATCGTCCGGGTTCGAATCCAGACTCGCCACGGATCGCCGGGCGCGGCGGGTGGCTCGATCTCCGCCCACGCGAGCACCGGATCGACGGCCGCGGCGCGCGCCATCTCGCGCTCTACGCGCGCGATGACGCTCTTCGCGTCCGGACAGCCCGGCACGCTCGGCCAATCGACGCGCACCCTCGCCGGCGCGGCGCGCGCGCTCATCGTGAACGACGTGACGGCGAGGGCGACGCCGATCGACGCGACGCCCCGGACGAGTCCGACCATGGCGCATCAATCTAGATGAAACGGCGGGGAGCGTCGCCGCCGCGCGCGTCGCATCGTCGAGGCGCGGGCCCCCGCGTTCTCGTCTTCCTCGACGGGCGCAGGGGCGCGTCCACTACTTCAGGTGCACGCAGGCCTTCTTGACGGACTCGAGCGTGCCGTCGAGGACGTCGCTGAAGTCCTCGCAGATCTCGCGATGGGTGCCGCGCTCGCCGAACTCGTCGGCGAAGCGCACGAGCGACGCGCCGTAGCCCGTGAAAGCGAACCAACAGGCCTCCCACGGCGGCGGTTTGTCCGCGCACTCGGCGCACGGGCGCGGGACCGGGTCGGCGATGCAGCCCGGCTCCGGAGGGGCCGGCGGCCTCGGGCAGGTCTTCTGGCAGCAGCACGGGTCACCACCCGGCACCTGACCGCAGAAGTCCCTCCACTGCATCGTCAGGTTGTTCTCCCATCCCACCATCGTGACCGGCTGCGACATGCTCGAGTACCAAGGCGCGACCTGCGAGCCGTTGTGAGTGATCGTGGTCACGACGACGCCCTCCTCGCGCCCGCACTTGAGCGCGAGCAGGCGCTCTCGCCACCCCGGAGCCCGTGCGGGGTCGAGCTCGTTCGCCGATTCGCCTGCGTCGCTCACGATCACGACGACGAGCAGCGCGTCGTCGCGCAAGAAGCCTTCGTTGCAGCCCCCCTCGCGCGACTCCACCTCGAGCGCGGCGAGCATCGCGCCGATCGGTCGCTCGTCTCCGTCACCGACGGTCCCGACGGCGGCGCTGCACAAGAAGCGCTCCTCCACGTCGTCGTCTTGGGACGTGAGGTAGCGGCGCCCGTTCGGGAAGTTGCAGTTGCGGTTCGAGGTGTTCCTCCCTACCGGATAGACGACCCCCGCGCCGAGCGTGACGTCGCAGGTGCCGCGCGCGGCGATCGAGGCGCATGAGAAGCCCTCGCAGATGTTCGCGCTGCCGACCGATCCGTCGTACTCGGGGTTCGGGCAGCCGCTCGCGCACCTCCGCTCGTAGCCCGAGGCGTCGCTGTCGACGACCATCAGGTGGAAGTCGACGTCCTTGAGCTGCGTCGTGACTTGATTCAAGAACGCCGGGAACGCCTCCTTCAGCCTCTTCTGCGCGCTCCCCATCGACAGCGAGTTGTCGACCACGAAGAGGATGTCCACCATGTTGCAGCTGAGCCCCGCGCAGGCGCGATTGCCCGCGTCGGCGCCCGCCTCCGGGGGAGGCGGGATGAAGCCCGGCTCGGACGGCGGCGGAGGCGCCACGGCGGCGTCGAGATCACTCGCGACGACGACTTCGCTCTGCGCGCAGCTCGCGAGACTGATGAAAGTGGAGAGCCCGGCGATTGCCAGAAGGACTATCGGTTGGATTCGTAGCATGACGATCGCACCTGCAGGGCGAGTGGCGAGTTGGGGTGGGAAGAAAGAAACCGAGAAGCGAGAGCGCACGCCTCCTCGCGGCGACCGAGCGCCGCGAGCGCCACGACGCGTTGGGCGTCGAACTCGGGACCGAGGACGCCGCGAGGGAACTCGCGCGCGTGCTGGTCGGCGAGAGTGAGCGCGCGCGACGGACGGCCCGCGCGGATCGCCGCGCTCGTCTCGGCGAGGAGCGCGACCTCGACGTCGAGCGTGCCGGCGCCGCGCGCGGCCTTCACCGATGAAAGCGCCGAAGGCACGGCGGGCCGCTGTGGGGGCTCGTTCATCGTCGGGAGCGCGACGGGCTCGCCCGACGGCGGCGGATCGTCGGGCGGGGGCTGCGGCTCGCTCGGAGGGACGTCTGGCGCGGCGGCGTTCGACCCGATCGTCGAGACGACCGCGGTTTCGCCGGACGTGTCCACGAACGTGCCGGTCGTCGCGGAGAGTCCAGCGACCGAGATCGCGACAGCCGCCACGTTGACGAAGCGCGGGAACCTGTACCGCGGAACGGGAGCGGCGGCGTCCGAGGTCTGGAGCGAGCTCGACATCGCGGCCGGCAGGTGACGCTTCCACGAGACCTTCGGGGACAAGCCCGCTCTTACGCGCAGCGCATCGTCCGGCTTCGGCGCACCGAGCCCATCGGCTGATCGAAGGAACTGTTCGAACTCGTCGTCGGAGCTCATCGTAACCTCCAGGCGTCCCGTGCCTTGGCGCGCTCCCACGCCGCGCGAACCTGCTCTCGTGCGTGCCGGAGGCGTGAAGCCACCGTGTTGCTGCTGACGCCGAGCAGATGACCGATCTCGGTCGCGTTGAGCCCTTCGAGCTCAGCCATGACGAAGACCTCTCGTTTCTCGTCGTCGAGATCATCGAGGATCGACTGGAGGAGCGTGATGGCCTCGCTCTGCGTGGCCGCCGCCTCGGGGTGGACCCCTTCGGCGGCGATGGCGTCGACCTCGGCATCACCGTCGCCGGCGGGGCGGCTGCCCCGCCGGCGACGAAAGTTGGACACGACCCGGTACGTAACCGCGAAGATCCAGCTTCGCAGCGACGACCGGCCTTCGAAGTCGTCGAGACGCTTGTAGAGCGTGAGGAACACCTCCTGAACGACGTCGTCCAGGCTGTGATGAGGCACCCCGAAACGGGCCGCCCACCTCCAGACGAGCGGGAAGTACCGCTCGTAGAGCCCAAGAAAGTCAGGACTCTCCTCGCTCGTGTCCATTTCCGCGCGCCCGCTCCCCGACTCCGACACCACGGCGCGCGCAACAGCCTGCACGTCATCATAGGTGTCGCCCCAGAGGACAGGTCGTCAAAGAAAGTGAGCGGTCACGCCTGGACGGGTCCGGACGCGTGGGCGCCCCCCGCCACCGACGTCGGCCCGACCCAGGTGTGGAGGGGCTCGCAGACCTCGCTCCCATGCATCGAAAGATCCGCCGACCTTGGCGCAAGCGGCGCCCTTCTCCGAAGGGCAGCGCGTAGTAGGTAGACGCCATTGGATTGTCCAACATCCTCCCGAGGCCACACCATGCTCATTCGTCCCTTCGCCTTCGCGCTCGCCTCCGTTGCCTGCTCACTCGCGTCTCTCGGATGCGGAGGCGGCCCTCCCGCTGCGAAGGCCACGCCCCCCAAGGTCGAGCCCGCGATCGATGCGCCGTCCGCGCTGGCTGACGCCGCCAGGGCTCTGGCAGGGACATGGCGCTGTAGCGGATCGGTCTACGGGCCCGATGGAGCGGCTGCAAGTGAGGTCACCGTCGACGTGAGGCTCGACGGCGGCCTCGACGAGGCATGGCTGCAGACCGTGTTTGCGGTGGCGTCGGGCAAGTACAAGTACAAGTTCACCTCGTACCGCACGTTCGACTCATCATCGAGCAAGTGGGTGAACGTCATCGTCGACAACCTACGCGGTCACGCCGTGTCTCGGTCCACGGACGGTGTCACGTGGACCGGCGACTCGAGCGGTCCCATCGGCACGATGAAGATCAGGGACACCGAGACCATCGTCGCGCCCGGCAAGGTGAAGATGGTCGGCCAATACTCGCTGGATGGCAGCAACTGGAGCACCGGGTACGATCTGTCCTGTGACAAGTGAGCGACCGAGCACCTCGTGCCCCGTCATCGGCGTGTCCGGGAGCGGCCGGGCGGCCACCCACTCGTCGCCGTCGCAGCGCGACCGAGCGTCGCCGTCGCAGCGCGACCGAGTGTCGTCGGTCTGCGCGGGACATCTCGTAGCCGACACCTCGACGTACGTGCGGGAGCTTCCGCCGAGCAGAGAGAAGGGCTCTCGTGGTTGACTCGAGGCCGTCGCCCTCGCACTCGCGACCGGTCTGGGTCGAGCGCTTCACGAAGGAGTCGAGCTCCCGACCATCGCCGTCCACCATCCACGAGCACGCGGCGCTCGCGCTCGTGACCGAAGGTCATGCGGTGGTCGAACTGAGGGACCGGTTCGAGGTGCAGGCTGGCGACGTGCTGCTCGTCCCGGCGGGAGAGAGGCACCGCTTCATTCGAAACTCACGCACCACAGCCTTCGGCGTCGGCTTCTGTGCTCCGTGTTATGCGCCGTCCGAGCTGGCGAGTCTCCTCGATCCATTCGAGCGGGCGCGCTCCGGCGCCTCCCCGGTCGTTCACCTTCCGACCGAGCGGCACGAACATGTGGCGCGGCTGATTGCCGAGTTGGGCGCCGAGACCCACGCGGACCGGACGCATCGGAGGCTCGTTCAGAAGAGCCTTCTCGCGTTGGTGCTCGCCGAGGTGACGCGCACCGCGAGCGTAGCACCGGCCGCAAACCTCCAGCCCGGCGTCGTGGCCGAGGCGCTCCACTTCATCGAGCGCATGTGCCTCGAGCCCATCTCGCTCTCGGACGTTGCACGCGCGGTCGGCAAGTCACCATCGTACGTCACGACGGCGCTCAAGCAGGCGACCGGGAAGAGCGTCGTGGAGTGGATCATCGCTGGACGCCTCTCCGAGGCGCGCAATCGCCTGCTCCACACCGACGAGATCGTCGAGGTGATCGCGGAGCGTGTCGGGTACGCAGACGCAACGCATCTCATTCGCCTGTTCCGCCGCACCCACGGTGTCACCCCAGCCGCGTGGAGGCATCAACAGCGACGTCGCTGAGCGACGCAGGCGGCTGCAGCTCGTCGTCAATCCACGCGCGGGGGCGGCGCCTGATGAATTGGCCGGAGCCCCGTGCCGCCGACGTAGCCGTAGCTCGCGTACGGAGAGATGCCCCACACGGTGACCGCGAACGGTCCGGTGCTGTGCGCCTCCTGACGGCCGTAACCGCAGGTCCCCTTGGGAAACGTCTTCCCTCGGTACGCAGCCGTCAGCTGCACCCAGGCGAACTCGTACTCGCCGCCCGAGCCGAGCGGCATGAACCCGGTGATCTCACCGGCGCACTCGAGCTCGACGGGCGCGAAGCCCTTCGCCGTCTTCCGCCGCACGATCGTCAGCGTGGTCTCGTCGTATGTGAAGTCGGTGAAGAAGACGTAGCGATCGAGGAACTGATCCGCAGGAGGGACGTTGACGAACTCGGGGTCGCCGAGCGTCTCCCCCCCTCCAGCCGAGATGCCCGGGTAGGCCGCTCCCGTCATGTACACGTTGACGTGGAACGGATGCTCCGCGTCCTGGCTCTTCACGACGAAGACGTCGTCGGTGAAGAAGCTCGCCGACTCCCCCGCCTGCAGCGTCGCGGGAGCGTCGCGCGGTCGCGACGGATCGTACGTGAGGACCGTGCCGTCGACGGCACCGACGATCGTGTACGGCACCTGCTCGCGGGCGTCCTGCGAGAAGCTCTGGATGCGCGGCTTGTACGGAACGACGGCGTACTCGGTGCCCCAGTGCGCGAACGGCGGGATCTGCTGATGAAGGGCATCGGCGAACGGCGTGGGCACCGGTACATACGTCGCGAGCGAACCGCCGAAGACGGCCACGGGCTTGGTGCTCTCGATCGGGCTGCCGGTGAGCGAGGTCTGCGTGAACTGGAGCACCTCGCCCTTCGCGAGCGTCCAGGACTGCGTCGAGCCTGCCGGGGAGCCCGGGATCCCGGTGCCTGCGACGAGATCGACCCTGGGGCGCATGCTCACCTTCGTGTCGTCCTCGCTCGCGACGATCTGGAGCGTCCGCGGCGCGTGTTCTCCATGGCCGAAGTTGAACGGGCTCACGGCGATGTAGTTCTGCGTCCACGCGGACGTCGGGAGGAGCAGCGTCCCCGCGGGGACGAACGACTCGGCTCCCCCATACGGATAGATCGAATATGCGGAGATGGGCGCGTCACTCTTCAGGCGGAACGCCTTCGACCGCCCCGTCCCGCGTCGCACGGCATCGACAGCCAGCGCCGCCGTGACTCCGAGCGGGCAGTGGATCGAGTCGGTCGTCTCGTCGTCGGCGAGGAACATGACCGCGACCTGGCCCGGGGGCAGCGGCCCCTGAAGGAGCGTGTAGACCGGCTCGTCGTTCTGCCGCGCCACCGTGTACACGGAGCGCGAGACGTCGATCGTCTCTCCGCCCCAGCCGGCCTCGAAGCTGACGCCGCGGTCCCACGTGTTCGCGATCAGGGCAGCAAAGCAACCTCCACGCTCGGCTTTGACCTCCGGAGCGACCGTCCAGAAGTCACATCCCACCGACCCCTTCGTCTGAGTCGCGGCGGTGCACGCGTCGACGCACTTGCCCTGATCCCCACATCCCTGATCGGGATTGCACTGCGCGACGACCTTCTCCTCGCCTTCGCAGCCGTCGAGCACCTGCTTCAGGTCTCGCGAGCAATGGACGCCACACGTGGGCGGCGCCGTCGCGTCGGGCGCGCCGGCCTCTTCGGGAGCTGAGATGAGCGGGCCGTTCTGTTCGAATCCACCGTCACGAGCGGAGCACGCGAGGATCGCGCATGCCGCCGCCGTCCCGACGAGGAGAGGAGCGAGGAGCCCGGAAGGGCGCACGGAGCCGTTCATCGACTACGACCTTTCGTACCTGAGGATCAGAATCGAACGAGGGCGGCCGCCGGATGTGGATCCTGGTCGCGGAAGCCTTGGCCGAGCTCGCCCTTCCCGTTGCTGCCCCAACACGCGACGCGACCGTCCTTCAGCAGCGCGCAGACGGACTCGGCGGCTGCGGCGAGCGCAACGGCGTGACCATCGAGCCCTTCGGCGGGCGCGAAGCCGGTCGAGAAGCGGACCTTCGGATCTCTGCCGAGCGCGCCGAACGCATTGTCACCCGCGCACTGCACGCTCCCATCGGTCAGGCGAATACACGTGATGTCCCCCGCGGCCGCGACCTGCTGCGGCCACGCCCTCTCGCTCGTGACGATCACGTGTCGCGGCACGATCGAGGACATCGCGAGCCCGACGCCGAGGGCGCCCATGTGCGTGTCTCCCCAACAGAAGAGCTCGCCTTTCACGACGGCGCAGGCGTGCCCGATCCCCTGCAGCGGCGGCAGCGGACTGCCGAACGCGCGATACATCGTCGTCGCCGAGACGGAGAAGCTCGTCACCGGCCCGAGGCCGATCTCGACCGGGCGATGAACGGGGGTGACCGATGTCTCACGCCCGCTGACGGAGCCTTCGGCGCCGGCGACCGCCCCCCAGGACACGAGCTCGCCGGTGGTGGTGACCGCAAAGCCCGTGTAGGTGCCGAGGGCCGTCCGCGTCACGCGAAGCCCGTCGAGATCGGCGATGCCCGGAGGTCCGGCGATGCTCGCTACCGGACGAGCGAGCAGCTTCCGCCTGTTGTCGCCCCAGCACCAGACGTCGCCGCTCTCGAGGAGCGCGCAGGCGCCGGTCGGTCCGAGGTCGATACGTGCAGCGCTGCTCGGGAGCGCGACGGGGCTCGGCGTCGGATGGCGAGCCTGGTCCAGGACGGCAGAGTCGGACCCGATCCCGAGCTGCCCCATGTCGTTGCCGCCCCAGCAGCGGACACCGGCGTCGCTCGCGATCGCGCACGTCGTCGTGCCACCGGCGCTGATCTGCGTAACGCCTTGGAGGCCCGTCACGACCGGGGCCGACCATTCGCTTGCGGCGTCGCCTCCATCGATGAGAGGCGAGCTCGCGACGCCGGGATCGGCGACGCCGAGCGAGCCCTTGGTGTTGTCGCCCCAGCAGCGGACGGTCCCGTCATGCATGCGAGCGCAGAAGTGACGCTCGCCGGCGACGAGCTGGACGGCACACGGGCTGCCCACGCACGTGACGGGCACGTCGTTCGGATCGAACGGCGGCTTCTCCGTCGCTGCATCGGCCGGGGTGCTCGCCTCGATCTCGGGCGCCGTACCGGTCTCCGGGAGCGAGGCGCCGCTGTCGGTCGTGACGTCCTCGCGGAGAGGCTCGCTCTCCTCGCTGCACGCGACGATCGCCGTCGCCCCGGAGAACAAGGCCGCCAGCCAGAACGTGACACGTGTCATCGGTGCTCGCATCACGGCTTCCCTGCGGTCGTCTTGTGGAGAGCGATCCCGTCGCCGACCACCCAGAGATCGTCGTTGCTCGTTCCCCAGATCGCCCGGAACGTCTTCCCGACGGGGGCATCGGTCACGCGGAGGACCGCTTGCGTCCACGTCGTGCCGTTCCAGTGGCTCACGAGCCCATTCTCGCCGACGCCCCACGCGTCGTTCGCGCCGGTGCCCCAGTACGCGAAGGCCTCGCGCATCCATCGCGGTTGATTCGCGCACGTCCACGTGAACGTCGCACCGTTGTCGATGCTCGTGCCGCGCCACGTAGTGTTTATGCTCTCCTCGGGCACGCCCGTCACCCCGCTGAGAAGGACCGACGAGTCCGAGGTGAGCGCTGCACCGTGGAGCCCGATCGCGTAGTCGAGGATCCCGGGCACGCTCGTCACCTCCCACTCGCTCGCGCCCTTCGGACGACGGACGAGACGGATGAACGTGCCCATGTCGTCGATGCCGAGCCCGTCGATCCAGACCCCCGAGGTCGGGCTGCCCCACACCGCTCGGAAGCCGAGGCCCATCGACGCAAGCTCGTCGTCGCTCGTCCAGCCCGTCCCCGCGCCTCCGAAGTGGAGCGCGCGCCCCAAGAACGGCGGCCACTGCTCCCAATCCTCGAGCATCCCGACCGCCCAGATGTCATCAGGGCCCGTTCCCCAGATCGACGTGATCGGGACGTTCGGATCACCGGGGAGATCTGCCACCGTCGAGAACACGAGAGATGCCGAGCTGGCGCCCCTTCCGTGAAGGATGCTCCCTCCACTGGCGACCCACACGTCGGTAGGCCCGCTGCCCCAGATCGAATGGCCCTGGGCTCCGGTCTGGTGATGGATCATCCAGGCGCTGCCGCCCCAGCGAAGGATGTCGCCGTCGCTGCTCAACGCCCAGACCACGCCCGTCCCATCGCCCCACACGCCGATCAGATTCAGCCCCGTCGGAAGGACGGTGTGGCAGAAGCCGTCCGTCGAGCAGAGCGGAACGGTGGCGTCGACGTCCGGCGCCGCGTCGGGGACCTCCGCTGCCGCTTCGCTCTCCGACCCGCCACCGTCGGGCAGCGGCGGGACGACCGCGCCGCCTTCGGGCGTCTCTTCACTGCCGACGATCGTCGAGTCGGCGCACGCGACGAGCGTACCGAACGTCGCCGTGAGGACCACGGTCATGCAGGCGATCCTCGCCCGCGATCGATGCCGCGCGAGCCGCTTCATTTGCCCCCCATCGCGCTCTTCGGTCCCGTGTAATGGAGCGTCGCCCTGTCGCCGACGATCCAGACGTCGTTCGCGCTGCTGCCCCACACACCGCGGAGGCTCGGCCTGGGGCCGAGTGGAAGCTGCGCGCTCGACTCTTCGATCTTGGTGCCGTCGAAGTGGAGGATCGTGCCTCCGTCGCCGACGATCCAGATGTCGTTCGGCCCACTTCCCCACACGGCGCGGAGGTTTGCTTTCGTCGGCGACTCGATCTTCTGCCAGCGCTCGTCGCCAGCGGAAATGCGGCGGATCGTGCCCTGCCCACCGACGGCCCAAACGTCGTTCGCCGATGTCCCCCAGATGGCCTCGAGCCTGTTTACCGACTGAGCGTCGACCGGAGTCCAGGTGAGTGGATCGCCCGCGTTCGCATCGGCGCCGCCGTCGGCGGGACTGCCGTGGAACGTCAAGCCGCGCTCGTGAGTGGTCGTGATGTTCGTCGCGCTGTTGTCGGCGGCCATCCAGACATCGCTGGCAGACGATCCCCAGATGCTCGTGACCAGCGGTGTGCCCGCAAGCGGACGCCATGCCGTGCCGCCGTCGGGGAGCGTGGACTTCACGAACTGGTCACCTCGCCCGAGCCGTCCGTTGATGAGGCCGCTGAACGTCATCCCGCCGAGCCGCACGTCGTTCGGCGAGCTGCCCCAGACGGTCCGAACGATGACCTGCGCGCCCGGGCTGATCGGGGTCGGTACGTTCGTGAAGCTCGCCGCTCCGTTCACGAAACCCGTCCCGTGGAGCACGACGCCGGTGCTGCTGACGACCCAGACATCGTCCGGCCCGCTGCCCCACACCGCGTGGAACGTGTTCTGGAGCCCGGTCGGCGTCGCCTTCCAGATGCTGCCGTCGTAGTGGAGGATCGTCCCGCCCGATCCGACGGCCCAGACGTCGTCCTTGCTCATGCCCCAGACGGCCATGAGCATGTCCGCGGCGCTGACGTCCGTCGGCACCAGGCACCAAGCCACCTTCTCGCAGGGCACGACCTCGGCCGTACACGAGGGATCCGACGCATCGCACCCGGCATCGGGCATCCCCGCTTCCAGCTCGTGGACCGGGGAGCTCGCCTCCGGGACCGCCGACGCAGCGTCCTCCGGCAGCGGCGCCTCGTCCACGTTCTCGGCACAGCTCGCGAACGAGCTGACCGCGATTGCGCCGAGGAGCGCCGAGCCGAACGCGACGACTCGAGCCGAAGGCCTCGATGATCCCGACCGGCGCAAGAGTCGAAGCTTCATTTCGTCACCACTCCGGCGTCGCACGGCCCCATGAGACACTTGCCCTCGATGCACGGCTGACCGGCGGTCTGATTGCACTCGTGACCGCACGCCCCGCAGTTACCGGGATGAGCCCTGAGATCGACCTCGCAGCCGTCGAAGGGGCTGCCGTTGCAGTCGGCGAATCCGGGCTCGCAGACCAGCTCGCAGACGCCCTTCGTGCAGGCCGAGAGCTGATGGGCATGCCCCACCGGGCACACGTTCCCGCATGCGCCGCAGTTCTGGGGATCGTGGCGAAGGTCGCGGCACCCGCGCAGGCACTCGGCCATGCCCGATTGCGCACATGGATCGAGGCACTCGGGGCCGTTACCCTGGTCGCGGCACTCCTGGCCGGGAGCACAGGCGAGACCGCACGCACCGCAGTTGTTCGGATCGGTGGCGAGGTTCGTCTCGCAGCCATCGGACGCGCATCCGAGGTGGAGGTCCTTGTTGCAGTCGCCATTCCTCCCGATGCACACGAGCTGCCCGCACTTGGCCCCCCTGCAGCTGTAGAACGCGTTCTCGGGCAGAGGGTCACAAGCGTCCGGCGGATCCTCGCAGAGCGCCCCGCACGCGCCGCAGTTCTCGTGGTCGTTACGGAGGTCGATGCACGTCCCGTTGCAGTCGACCTTCCCGCCGGAGCAGCCGCACTTCCCCTCGAAGCAACGCACTCCCGGAGCGCACGCTTGCCCGCACCCCCCACAGTTCGTGGGGTCGAACGCAATGTCCGTCTCGCAGCCGTCGTCCAGGACGCCGTTGCAGTCGCGGAAGTTGCCGAGGGGGCCGAGCTTCATGCACTCGAAGGCACACTTCCCGTCGACGCAGCGTCCGCCCATGTTCAGCCCTCCGACGAACGCGGAGCAGGTGACCCCGCACGCGCCGCAGTTCTCGCGATCGTTTTGAAGGTTCGTCGCGCAGAGGAACGACGGAGCCTCTCCACACGTCGCGTACGGCGCGGGACACTCCGTCGCGACGCACATCGGGATCTCCGCCGATTCGAGAGCATCGGCCGTGCTCGCGTCGCCGGCATCCGGCTGTGGTGTGAAGCTGGGCGGCAAGCCCCCCGCATCCTCGAAGCCGATGTAGCTCCGCTCGTTGCTGCAGGCTGCGAGAAGGAGCGTCCCGCCGGCCGCTGCGATGGCGATCCTGCGCGCGAGCGTCATGGCGTCCTCGTCTCGTCGAGCGACGAGACCACGACCACGCTTCTAACGCGCCGCACATAGGGAGAGGTCGGGTAGCGCGCCTCGAACTCGCCGGCCTTCGCCTTCGCCTCCGCGCGCGAGCCTTCCGCCGCGAGCGCCTCCACCTCGAGCGCGTCGATCTCCTCGACGAACCGTCCACGGACGAACGTGGCGCGATAGCCGGCGATGTCGCGCCGCGCACCCTTGGCATCACCTCCGGCGAGCTGCGTGCGGACACGCTCGACCGCGGCGAGCTCGTCGGCCGTCGTCACGCTCGCGGGTGCTCCGTTCGCCGTCGGGGCGGGCTCCGCTCGACGCACGGGGGCGCTGCTCGCGCCTCGTGCTGCCGACGGTAGATCGGCGACGTCGATCGACGGCATCGCTGCGGCGGGGCTCTCCTCGGTCTCACGCGCCGCGGCGGTCGACTCCGACGCCGGCGCCGGCGGGCTCGTGGGGACGACGCGATCGTTCGGCGACGACGCGCTCATCGTGACCGCGCCGATCGCGCCGATGACGGCGAGGCCCGCGCCGGCGAGCGCCCCCAGCATCCAGCGGGGGGATCGCGATACGTCGAGCTCGCGCGCCGCGCCGGTGCTGGGTAGAGCGGGGCCTTCGAGCGCGGCAAGCGCCGCGAGCACGCGTCGCTTGTCGGAGGACGCGTCGCGCGGTCCGTCGGCTCTGGCGGCCGAGAGCATCTCACCGATGCTTCCGCCGGCGTCGTCACGCAGTCGGGGCGGGTCAATCATTCGCTTCCTCGTCACTGCGGGCGTGGGACATGAACGACGTTCGAGCGCGCCTCAGGCGAGAGGCGACCGTGCCGATGGGGATCTCTAGGAGCTGAGCGATCTCGCTCATCGTCATCTCTTCGATCTCGTAGAGGACGAACACCGACCGCAGATCGTCGTCGAGGAGATCGAGGACGCGATCGAGCCGCTCGAGCGCCTGCGCCCGACCAAGCGCATGATCGGGAGAGTCGGACGCCGGCGTCTCGACGGACGCCGGATCCGCTTCGGCGGTCTCGCGCCGGCGGGCGAGCGTCCTCCGGGCGCGGAGGGCCGTGAACTCGCAGGCACGAAAGAGGAACCCTCGCTCCTTGCCCGGCTCCACCTCGGCGGCGTGGCGGAAGAGGGCGACGAAGACCTCCTGGACGGCATCGTCGATATCGGCCTCGCGAAGGCCGAGGCGCCGGAGGGTACGCCAGACGAAGGCGTGCTCCGTGTCGACGACGGCGCGGATCCGCGGGCCGTGATCGACCACCTCAGTGGCCGCCGCCGCGGTCGTCGCGCCTTGTGCGGCCAGAGCTCCGGCCCCGTGCTCGAGCTTCATCATCATGCGGTCGCGCATGGAAGTTTCCGGGTCGTCGCGTTTTGATCACGGACCGGACCTCTTTTCGAAGAAAGCCTCCGGCCTCGGCTATCCGGCCTTCAAAGCCCCCGCCCCAGCTCGATGGCGAGCTCGCCGCCGACCGCGACGAGGAAGGGCGAGGTGGCGTGGACCTCGCGCTCGCCGAACGGGCGCTGGAGCATGTAGGTGCGCGGAGTCAGCGCGGCAGCGCCGGAGGCGTAGCCCTCGAAGCGGATCCCGCCCACGCTCACGCCGGCGCGGAGGACGGCGCCGACGTCGGCCCAGAACGCGCTCGATTGCCGGGCGGCGGAGATGTCCTGCCCGGTCGCCGAGAGCACACCGAGCGTGACGCCGGGCCCGCCCGAGAAGGAGAGCGAGCGCCAGGTGATCGTGGGGGCGACCTCGACCTGTCCCGCGACGAGGTAGGCATCGAGCCGCCCACTCGAGACGTCTTTCTCTCCACGGGTCGCCTTCGCCCCTAGACGGAGCATGACGCCGCGCTCGGCGGAGAACGGTTGGCGGAACGTTGCCCCGAGCGTGAACACGGGGGCCGGCGCCGGGACGGGACCGGACGTGATCCCGGCGCCCGCTCCGAAGCCGAGCGTCGCCGGCAGTCGCCGCCGGGGAGGCGGCTTCGGCGCCTCGGAGCGCGGGCCGGGAGACGACGGCGCCACCGGCGGAGGCCGACTTGGGGATGGAGGCGCCGGTGCAGCGTTGCCGGTCTGCACCGGCGAGCGGCTCGGATCGAGCGCGATGGTCGTGAAGACGAGGAGCGCGTCGACGACCTCCTCGCAGGTGCGCTCCTCGACGACGCGCTCACCGACGTCGTTCGAGAACGTGAGGCGACCCACGAACGAGCCGTCGTGCTCCTCGATCTGGATGACGAAGGTGCGTGGATCGCTCTCGAGCGCGGAGGCGGGGACACGCGCTCGCAGCGCTCGATCGACCTCCATCTGCGACGGGCACCCGCGCGGGGCCTCGTAGACCCAGCGAGCGTGAGACTGCTCCTCGCCATGCGCCGGGCCGGCGATCGACATGGCCCCTGCCCAGGCGATCGACGCCACGAGACGACGTCTTCGCAACGGCGCTCGCCCCGCCTCTGCCCTTACGGGATGAGCGCCTACGCCCGGAATATCCGGTGGCCGATCGCCCGCAACACGCGTGGTCTCCGCCGGCCTGGGCATCCTGCCGAGTATAAGTCGCATACGCCGTCATGACGTGAGCCTCGCGGCGCCGCGGCACGCTGATCTCGGCGCTCGAAGCGACGACCGCGAAGCAGGTCTGGGAGGGGCACCACCGCGCAGATTCGACATGGACGAGGCCTCCACGGCCGAGCTACCGTGCTCCCGGCGCCACGAACCGTGTGCGCCGTCATTCGGTCAGGGGGGGCGAGCAGGAATGAGGGGAGACGGCCGTCGTCTCCTGTCGTCGTTCGTCACCCCTCCGCTTCGAGAGGGAACCATGGGCCTCGACACAATTCATGCATCGTCCGACGCATCGTCCCGCGCGAGCTCCGAGACAGCACGTCCGAACCGAACGCTCACGGTTCGGTCGAACAGCACATTGATGCAAGATCTCCTGTCCACCGAGCAGTTCTCGGTGAACCTCGAGAGCTTTTCGCCCGTCGCGCTTTTTGCCAATCCGTACAAGAAGGGTCAAGTAGAGATGCTCGTGATCGATGCCAACCGGCATCTCACGCACGTCGCACGTGGGCCGGAGGGCTGGACCCAAGCGCGCATTCTCGATCAAGTGCCCGAGCTCACCACCGTCAAGGAGGTGGTGACCGTCATGAACATCGACGGCACCGTGTTCGCGTTCTACGTGAAAGAGAACGGCGACGTCGATCAGGCCCGCCTCTGCGACGGCTACTGGGCGCAGATGACCACGCTCGGAACCGCGAAGCAGCTCAAGGTCGTCTATGTGTCGGACGGTCCCGAGCGGCTCCCGATCGTCTATGGGATCGATTCACGCAATTCGAAGCAAATCGTCACCTATGAATGGGCGCGCCCCGTCGGCATCTACCTTCCCGCTACGGCCAAGCTCGTCGACACTTCACTGGACCTGAACGGGGGTGACGTAACCCTTTATCCCGTCGCGAAGGACACCTCCGGGTACCCCTCTCACCACTACCGGATGTTCTTCACGAAGCCGGGAAGTCCGCCTCGCTACTTCGAGGTCAGCCCGCCGCCGAGCCCAGACCCCAATTCGCTCGGCGCCATTCGCTCGCTCGGCGTGATGAGCGGTAGTGGTCCGACGCGCGTGCTCTCGGGATGCGCCTACGATCGGCTGATGATCGGCCTGAACGATCACAATCAACTGTGCGTTCGTGGCTCGAAGGGAGACGGCAAAAACTTCACCGAATACGGAGGTGAGGTCGTCGGCATCGAGTTCGTCCAGGCAAAAGTGGCCATCGACGCGAGCACGCTGATGCACGTCTACGGCATCGGCTCCGACGGAGTCGTGTCGGTCTTGCACCAAACCGGTTGGGACACGCCCTATGGCGGCGACGACGCGTACACCGTCATCCCGAAGTGGCTCACGGCAACGATCGAAGGCGGCGGCGCTACCAACTGCGCGATCCCGTTCGACCGCAACGCGGCGGCGTTGTTCGTCGACGGATACCCGGACAGCTGCCCCACCGTCCTGGTGTTCCACAAGAACGGAGAACCGCCGCTGCTGGCGGAACAGGATCCCGTATCGGGCAAGTGGTCGAGTGAAACGGTTCGTCTGAAGTCGTCGCACGACCCCGTCGCGGTAAACGCATACCGAACCCAAGCCGAGCTCGTCGACGACACGGGCATTCCAATATCCAACTACAAACTTTCGGTCTCGGCCGATTCGACCGTGCAGGTCAAGGTCGGGGGGAAGCTCGCCATCATCGGTCCCGACTCTTCGGTCGACCTCGAGACCGACGTGTTCGGCCGATTGACGCTCTCCGCCGTCGCAAACGGATTGACCTCGCCCAACCTGATCTTCAACGGTGCGGAGCTCGCGAACGGGACCATCATCAAACCCGACGCAGCCATCCAGAACTACCTTGGCGGGGCCGGCGAGCTCCCCTTCAAGAAGAAGCTCACGGGCACCGTGCTGAAGGAAGCAGACGTCGGCGGAAAGCCGCTCGTCGATCCCAACATCTGGAAGGGGCATGACACGTTGGCCGACGACGTCGTCGGCTCGCTTCGCAAGGTCTTCGTCGCCGGCGGTGCCAAGCCACCTCAGGTCGCTGGGGTGACGGACGAACCGCCCTGCGCAGGCTTCGTGCTCCAGCGCATCGACGACACGCGCCCGATCTACCGCGAGTTCTCCACCGTCCAAGAGCTGCACGCCGAACGCACGCTCCACACGCGGCACGCGGCCTACGGAGGACTCCTCGACGCGGCCAGCGCGGGTGCGTCGCTCGACGATCTCTGGGAGGGCGTGAAACGCGCGGGAGCCAAGCTCAAGTCTGCGGTCGTCGACCTCGTCAACGGGGCGGTTCACCTCGTCGTCCGAATCGGAAACAAGCTCGTCGAGGTCGCCGCGTTCGTCATCAAGACGCTCAAGGACGCGGCCAACGTGGCGATGGCCATGTTCAACACCCTCGAAGTCGAGATCGAGCGCGTGGTCGACTGGCTGAGCGCGCTCTTCGATTTCAAGGACATCTGGGATACGAGCACCGCGCTGAGCAAGGGCCTCGCGCGACTCCCGACCTTCCTACTCAATGCGATGAAGGAGCGTCACATCTCCGCAGACGCCGTCCGAAGCGCACTCGCTAGCCATCAAACGGAGATCGAGGCGAAGCTCGACGCCTTCGCACGGCAATGTGCCGGAGAGCGACTGCAAGACTTGCCGGGGTGGAATCCAAATTCACCGCCCACCGGAAAGACAGAGCATCGGCTGAAGGATTCCCCGGCACGTATCCCTACGCGAAGCGACCTAGACAATGCGCAGAGCAACTGGCTGATGGATCTCCTTCTCCCGCACATGGGATCGCTCACGCAAGCCCCCAGTGTCCCCAACCTGGGCACGATCTGGACGAAGCTCCAGAAGGCGGTCGACGATAGTCACATTGGCCCCAAGCTGGACAAGCTGCGAAGTAACTTCCTCGAGCTCTTCGACCCGCAACGCGCGGACTCGCTCGGGTCCGTAGCGATCGACGCATTCGTATCGTTGATCAAGGTCATCCTCGCAGGCACGTTCGCGCTCCTGAACGCCATCGCCGAGCTGTTGATCGAGGCGGTTACCGGTGCGCTCGGCGAGCTCGGCAAGCTCTTCGAAACGCCAATCACGTTCGAGCCCATCGTCAAGCTCGCCAACTGGGTCTTCTCCAAGGCGTATCCCGGACAGTCGCCGCCGCCCGTGACAACGGGACGCCTCTTCATGCTATTCGCCGCATTTCCCATTACGGTTGGATGGAAGCTCGTCCACGGTGTCCACAGCACGCCGTTTCCGAACGGGGAGTTTCCGACGACGGGCAGCGGCGTCGCGGGAATCAACGACACGTCGCTGTTCATTTGGGTCTGCTCGGGCGCCCAAGTCACCTACGGACTCTTCGACTGCATCAACGACGCCTACGAATTCACGTGGATGGCCGCCGGCGCCGTCGCCCTCGAGTGGCTGATGGTTCTGCTCACGTTCCCCAACAACAACAATACGCCGTTCATCTTCCCCGAAGCCGGCGATCCGACGGGCAACGCGAGGGCCTTCAACTGGTTCGTACCGGTGTTCATCGCAGCGTTCGATACGTTGTCCGTTTGCTCGCCGCGCGACCCAACGCAGCCAAAGAAGCTGATGCGTCGGGACAGCGATGCGGGCAAGATACTCAACTCGGTGTTGGGCGCCGCGAACATCGCCACGGGCGCGTGGGAGAGTTCCGTGACGGGAGCCACCGGTGCCCCCGTTGCGGTCAACATCCTCACGCCGATGTCGGCGTTCGCTCAGTTTCTCAGGGTGCCAAAACACCCCTCGTGGCTCGTTGCCGTCAAAATGTTCGTCAACATCGTCGGCGACCTCGGTGGCGCCACCGCGAGAATCTCTGTTGCAAGTGCCATGACCGCGTAGGCACGGGGTGACGGAGCACGACGAGGTCGCCTGCGATGGCGGCCTCGTCGGAGCGCCGGCCCGCCGATCGACTCGGCCAGTAGCGCGCGGCGTCGGGCCTCGCACTGCGCGAGGTAGCGTCGGCGCTCCCCCTCGACGCTCGGTGACCGGCGGCGCCCAAATGCGAAACGCGCGTCTCGAGGTGATCGAGACGCGCGTGCGGGGCTGTCGAGAGTGGCTCAGCGACCGAGAGCTTCGGCGCGGTTGACGATGCGTGGCGTGATGAAGATCACGAGCTCGTTGCGCGTGTCGCTCGCGCGGCGGCGCTGGAACAGGACACCGAGGATCGGGATGTCTCCGAAGAACGGGACCTGGTCCAGGTTGCGGCCGGTGTTTCGCGTGAAGATGCCGCCGATGACCGCCGTATGACCGTCCATCACGAGGAGGTCGGTCTCCGCCTCACGCTTGAGGATCGTCGGATCGCCTCGGGGGGAGGTCTGATTGAAGTCGGGCTCGTCTCGGTTGATCTTGACGTGCATCGAGACCGAGCCGTCCGCGGTGACGTGCGGGCGGACCAGGAGCTGCAGCTTCGCCTCCTGGAAGGTCGTCTGGACGCCCTGCGCGCTGATCTGCGCGAACGGGATGAGCGTGCCCTGGCTGATGCGCGCATCGCGGTTGTCGAGCGTCAGGATGCGCGGGCTCGACACGATGCGGAGGAGACCGCTCGCCTCGGCCGCCGAGAGGCGGAGGCCGATGTTGAGGTTGTTGTCGATCGACCCGAGCGAGAAGCCGAGCGCACCGCCCTGCCCCGTACCGGTGGCGGCGGGGAGGTTGACCGCGAAGTTCGGCTGCGGGACGTTGCCCTGGAACGGAGACAGACCGCGCGAGTTGGTCTGCTGGTCGTAGTTACCGCCCGAGGAGGTGATGCGAGACGGGAACGCGATGCCCGTCGGGTTGCCGGTCGCGGAGGAGAACGTCACGTCGCCGCCCCACTGGATACCGACGTCGCGGAGGTAGCGGCTCGTCGCCTCGACGATGCGTGCCTCGACGAGCACCTGGGGCGTCTGGGTATCGAGAGAGCGAACGAGCTCCTCGATGTTGTTGAGGTTGCCCGAGATGTCGCGCGCGATGAGGACGTTGGTGCGCTCGTCGACGGCGATCGAGCCGCGCGGAGAGAGCAGGTCCTTCGCGCGCGCCTGGAGCTCCTCGGCCTGCGCATAGCTGACCGGGATGAGGCGGGTCTCGAGCGGCGTCAGCTCGTATTCCTGCTTCGCCGCGGCGAGGCGGAGCTCACGCTCCTTCTGGAGCGTGGCCAGCGGAGCGACGCGGATCAGGTTGCCGGAGCGCACCATGCCGAGGCCCTTGGCCTGCAGCACGACGTCGAGCGCCTGGTCCCAGGGGACGTTCCGCATGCGGATCGTCACGTTGCCGGACACGTCGTCCGCCGTGACGATGTTCACCCGTCCGACGTCCGCGAGCAGACGAAGGATGTTGTGGATGTCGGCGTCCTTGAGATCGAGATCGATCCGACGGCCGCTGTAACCGCGCGCCTGCGCGTTGAGCGTCGCGGTGAAGCCTGCGGCCTCGCTCCCGGTCGCCACCTCGATCTTCGGGTCGTCGCCGAGGATGGACGTCTCGACCTTCGGGCCGCCGCCACCGTCGTTCTCGCGCGCGACCGTGACCGACTTGCGGACGTTCGGCTTCGGAGCGTTCTTGGCGAGCGCACCGTCGAACGACCAGACGATGTCCTTGCCGTCGACCGAGACGGTCCCCTGGCTGGGGCTCTCCGCGCCCTTGTCGATCTCGACGAACGTGGTCTCGCTCTTCTCGTCGAAGAACGTGCTCACGCTCTTCACGACGCCCTTGCCCTGCGAGACGTCGAGGGTCTTGGCGAGCGGCTTCGCGAGCGTCGTCTTCTTCAGCTCGAGCCGGACTCGGCCGGAGGGGCTCGTCGAGAGCGAGTACGCCGGCATCTCGGTCGTGGAGATGACGATCCGGTCGCAGCCCGACGTGCACGGAGCCTTCGCGCGCTCGTAGCGCACGTCGACGAGCTCGGAGCCGGCGCCCTGAGCCTCGACGTCCTTCGCCGTGCTGGCGGCGGGCGCCGTCGTGGCGGCGGGGGTGAGCGTCACCTTCAGCGACGTCCCCTCGGCGCGCACGCGATACGCCGCGTGCTTGTTGAGGTTGATGCTCAGACGCGTCATCCGACCGGCATCGGTCTTGAACGCCTGGGTCATCACCCCACCGACGACTCCGACCGCGTTCGTGATGGCTTCCTTCACGCCGACGACGTCCGAGTTCGAGATGTCGACGACGAGACGCTTCCCGCCGTTCTCGATGCGCACGTTGAACGTCGGCGCGCTCGTCCCGACGACTTCGATCTCCGCTGCGCCGCTCTCTACATCGGTCGTACGGACCTTGACGTCCCGCACGTGGTTCGGCTCCGCGTCGGCCCACGCGAACGTGGCCGCGAGCAGGATCGCCTGCGCCCCGATGAGCTGCAGCACTCGCTTGTGAATCGAGCCCCTCTTCCGCATGGCTCTTTGGCTCCCTCGGATGGTCGGCCGGTCGACACTCGCCGACACGACTCCGCAGAACCAAAGGTAGAACGCGCGGATCGGAAGAGGCCAATTTGTGGCAGATCACTTATCGAAGTGACCCGCGGGCCCGGACGCCTGCGGCCTCAGAGGGCGCGGACGGCCTCGACGTCCCGGACGATCTCGGAGAACCCCACCACCTCGACCGCCCCCAGCGAGACGGGCGCGCCATCGGGGCCCTCGACGACCAGAGGGCTCGTGACGGCATCCGGAGCGTCGGGGAGCGACTCCATCGAGATGCCCGGCACGATCGCCCAGCGCGCCGTCAGGTCCTCTCCGTGCCGCCCCCGGACGGGGCGTAGGAACGCCGAGACGAAGCCCGCATCGTCCCGCCGCCAGCCACGCGCCTCCATCGTGCCGAGGAGCTTCCGCGCGGGCACGGCGATCGCGCCGGTGCGGTCGATCCGGTCGGCCTCCTCCTCGGCGGGCGTCGGGGCGTGGACCGCACGGCCGAGCTGCTCGAAGGGCTGAACGATCTCGTAGTCGCCGAAGAGCGCCGACCAGCGCCCGGCGAGGCCCGGCGTCCGCGCCGGATGCGCCAGGCGGACCCCGGCCTCCTCCGACAGCTCGAGGCGGCGGTCGCTCGCGTCGGCGGGCGTTCCGTCCTCGGCGATGCGAAACGTCTGCGCCTCACCTTCCGCCGGAACGACCTCCCAGATCAACGCCGCTGCGATGTGCCGGAGAAGCGGGTGCGCGACGATGCGCGCCTCGAAATCGGGGACCGGCCACGTGCGCCCCTCGATCATCGCGCGCTCGAGGCGGCGCATCTGGCGCTGCCCGATCGCCGCGAGGTCCTGCTTCAGCTGCTCGAAGCGCTCGCGAGCCTGCTTCACCTTCGCGGCGTCGTCCGTCTTCACGGGTCGCGGTAGCGTCTTCGCCGGCGATCCGAGCCCCGCGTTCGTCTTCTCCCTCACGACGGGGCCGAGCGAAACATCGCAGCCGACAACGAGCTCGCGCGTCCCGTAGGAGACCGTGATCGTCCCGTCCGGTCCGAGGCCGCCGTCGGGCACCGTGCGGTCGCCGAGCTCCGCCTCCGTCAGGCCACGAGCGGCGGCCGCGTCGCGAATCAGGCTCGCGGCGGTCTCCTTCAGCGCAGCGAACCGCGTCGTCTCGGCGATGTGCGCCAGGTGAACGAGGGCGATGTCCGAGCCGTCGGCCGCCAGCGCCGCGCACGCACGCTCGGCCTTCGCCATGTTCTTGCGCGCCCACTCGCGCGCCAGCTCGGCGACGCGGCGGATGCCTCGTTCGGACCGAAAATGAACGGCGGCGTGGAGCATCCACTCGTGGCGCCCGGGCGCGTCGCCGATCACCCACTGCTCCACGAGCTCGATCGCGAGCTCGCCGAGCGATGCCTCGTCACAGGCCTCACGAACCAGCTCGATGCCGGGATACGGCTCGTCGACCGCGCTGATCTGCAACATCTCGACGAGCAGGCTGATGGCATCCTCGTCGAGGCTCTTCCCCGAGCGCAGGCTCACCCGAGGGAGCTCGCCGAGCCGGAGGAAGTCCGGGCGCTTCGGCACCGTCACGTCGACCGCGAGCGGATCGCGCGCGAGGAGCGCCTCGATCGCGCGTGCGGCCTCCTCACCGTACTTCGACGCCGTCGTGCGAACGACGGCGTCCTTCCCGTGGCGGGCGATCAGCAGGAGCGCGGCCTCGGCGTGCGCACGCGCCTCCTTCTTGTCCGAGAGCGCGTCCGGGATCAGCCCGAAGGCAGCGACCTCGGCATGCTCGACGAGCCACGCAGCGGCCACGCGACGCCATCGTTTTCGCGTGGCGACGCGCGCGAGCATCGGCGCGCTCCGTGGAGAGACGAGGCTCATCACCGCGTCGAGGTACTCCTCGTGCCCGTCGTACGCGAGCCAGCGGATCCATTCCCGCGCGAGGAAGCCGGGGATGGTGGCAAGCCCGTGCTTCTCCACCCACGCGAGCGGTCCCGCAGCGAGGTACGCCTTCGGCTTCTCGTTCCAGGACCAGAGGCCCTCTTCGTCCGGGATCCGGTGATACTCCCAGGCACCGCCTGCCCCTTTCGCGTGCTCGTAGTCGGCGTAGACGAAGTCGCCCTCGCTGGCCGTCGCCTTCCACGCCGCGAACGCCTCCGAGGACATGTCGCGGACGGGACGGCTCCTCTCGATGGAAGACGGCTGCCGGACGAGCGCGACCCGCTCGAGCTCGAGACCGAGCAACGACAGCCCCGCGACGATCGTCTCCTTCCCTCCACGTTTCGACGCGCGCCACGGAGCATCACGCAACACGGGCGGAAGGTCGCCCGGCTCGGCGGTCGCTTCGGCAGCCGCAGGTCGCGGCTTGCCGAGGACGCGCGCCGCCGTCGCCTCGAGCTTTCCCTTCCCTTTCGCCTGCGCCTGGAGCGCACTGCCGAGCTCCGGGCGTTCGCGAAAGAACGCGAGCACCATCGGCGCGAGCACCGCGTGGTTGGCGTAAGCCGCGAGGGTCGCCGCGGCCGCCTTCGTCCCGATGCACGCGAGCGCCTGCGCGACATCGCGCGGCGGCGTCTTGAGCAGCGGGCCGTGCTTCGGCTTCACGAGCAGCTTCGGGAGGTGCTCCCCGAAGAGCGCGACGGCCTCGGCCGGAGGCAGCGCGCACACGAGATCGAGCGCGTACGTCGCGAGATGGAAGGGGCCTTTCGCGGCGACCCATCGCTGGACGAGCGAGGCGTCCGACACGGCAGTGAGGACGAAGTGGTAGGCCTCCGGCTTCGCCTCCGACTCCAGCGCGCTCTCGAGATCCGCGTTGCCCCACGGCTCCTCGGGGAACACGTACGCGATGGACGAGCGGAGCATGAGGTCAGCGTCCTTCCGCAGCGCCTCGGCGTGCCGCCTCGCCTCGACGTACTCCGCATCGGGCGCAGCGCAGATGAGATGGCGCAGCGGACGGCACGGCTCCCCCCACGTCCTCCCCTGCGCCGACGCCGGCACGACGAGCACGCTCGTCGTGTACCCATCGAGCGTCGCCGTCTGGAGACGCGTCGCACGAACGACCGCCTCGACCGCATCGGGCAGCCCGCGCGCGGCGGCGATGACGGGCGCGAGGCTCGCCTCGTGCGACATGTGCCAGACCATCCGCTCCGCGACCGAGAGCGCCTCGATGCTTGCCGCCTTCACGCTCGCTGCATCGAGCTTCGAGAGGAGCTCGTACGCCTCGCGCCGCGCCGACGCGAGCGTCTCCTCGTTCTTCGACTCGAGCCCCGCCTCGAAGAGCTGCGCGTTCGTCTTCGGCATGTAGGAGTGCGGCTTGCTCGCAAAGGTCTTCGCGACCCACTTCTCGACCTGAGCCGCCGTCTTCGGCCGCGCAGAGCCCGCAATGGAACGCCGCGGCCTCAGGTTCTTACGAAGAGCTTCGGGGATCGAAACGCCGCTCATGCGACGACTCTACACGCGCATGCCCGCACGCGTCCGTCGTCCGAACGGAGATGATCTCACCGACGCGCTTCGGGTCAGAGCGGCGGCGAACGAACGTCGCTCGACTCGGCTCCTCGGAAGGAAATCGCGCCGGGCTCGATGTCGAGCTTGCTCGACCAGCGTTCGCCGAGCGACGTCATGACCGTGCGCCTTCACGGGCCCAGCACCGTCCCTTAACGACGGCGGCATCGACGTGCTCCGCTTCATCGCGCTCGAAGGGGTATCTCGCGAGCGCTCGGGACGGTCCTCGCTATCGGCATGCTTGGTGCTGGCCATCGCGACGACGCGAGTACTCCGAACGCCCGTACGGCATCGAGCAGCTGGCAACGGGCGACCGTGTAGTGATCGCGATCGTGGACCGGCACGACATGACGTCTCAGGCGGACGGATCGACGTCGAGAGCTCCGAGCTCCCACCGCACTTCGTCACGTTGCGACGGGTCGCAACAATCCGCTCCATGGTGACGCCGGAACCAAGGTCCCCCGCCATCGCCCGGGGTCGTGTCGCCTCGTGGCTCGACGAGCTTCAGGCTCGCGAAAGCCCAGGGACCGCAGACCTCGGGCGGCGGTCTCGAAAGGAGGCAGGCGTCGGCAACGAGCTACGTGCTGCGTGCTACGTGAGAATGTGAGAACGAGCCACGTGAGAACGAGCAGCACCTCACGGAGGTACCTGCGCCTCACGGAAAGTCGTCCGTCCCGACGAAAGCGTGCTTCGTCGCGAGGCTCTCAGCGCTCGACGAGCTTCGGCCTCGCGATCGCACCAGGACTGCAGACCTCGGGCGCGCTCTCGAAAGAAGGCAGGCGTCGGCGACAAGCTACGAGCTACGTGAGAACGAGCAGTGCCTCACGCAGGAGCGTTTCGACGGGAGCGGCTTGCATGTCGGGCTTCGTCGCGAGCGTCTCCAGCGCCCGACGAGCTTCGGCCTCGCGATAGCCCAGGGACCTCAGACCTCGTGAGAACGAGCAGTGCCTCACGCAGGAGCGTCTCGACGGGAGCGGCTTGCATGTCGGGCTTCGTCGCGAGCGTCTCCAGCGCTCGACGAGCTTCGGCCTCGCGATAGCCCAGGGACCTCAGACCGCGGGCGGCAATCTCGAAGGAGACGAGGGCCGGCGACGAGCTACGTGAGAACGAGCAGTGCCTCACGCAGGAGCGTCTCGACGGGAGCGGCTTGCATGTCGGGCTTCGTCGCGAGGGTCTCCAGCACTCGACGAGCTTCGGGCTCGCGAAAGCCCAGGGACCTCAGACCTCGGGCGGCAGTCTCGAAGGAGACGGGGGCCGGCGGCGCGTTCTTTCGCTGTCGCAAGTCCCTGCGACTCGCGACGTGCGCGCGGCCGAAGACCTGCTCGGCATAGAGCGCGTTATGCGCTCTGCACCTCACGCGCAGGTTGGCTGCCGTCTCCGTCCCACCATGCGCCTTCGGGCGGACGTGGTCGAGCTCGAGATATCCGCGCGCGGGGCAGCGATCGCCGTCAGGGCCAACGTAGGAGCACTGCTCGTCGTCTCGCGCGAAGACCTCACGCCGCAGCTCTGCCGGGACATACCGAGATCCCGCCCGCGACGCCTTCGTTGCAGGCGCGGACGATGCGGGCCGCGTCGTTCGCAACGCGGCCGCAAATTCGACGCCGGGAAGCGCTCCAGGACCGGCCGGCTCCGCCGTGCTCGGCTCGGTAGTCGTTGGCCAAGGCGCCGACACGCGCTCATTGGCGCAGAGCAAGGCCGCGTGCACGCCCGCACCTCGATCGTGCGTCCTACCCTCCGAGCACACGGGCGCGGCCGGATCGCCGACCGTTGGCTCCACACGTGCGAGTCCGTCCAGGTCGTGCGTCCTGGTCTCCGTGCGCACGG